>Ga0316204_10002152_pt1 | contig 46684 bp, 31 predicted proteins | sample 6monrhotite_MG_2_FD_205661 | JGI IMG/M metagenome (GOLD analysis project Ga0316204, IMG submission 205661) | Microbial mat bacterial communities from mineral coupon in-situ incubated in ocean water Damariscotta River, Maine, United States -... | ecosystem: Environmental > Aquatic > Marine >... | reverse complement strand
AAGTGCAAGAGTGAAAGCTAGTGCAACGGCCTTATTCCGCCGGATCGGCCAGCATTGAGCGGAGTTTTGCTGGCAAACGGGTCGGTTTTCCGGCGGTTGTCATGCAGACGGCTGTGACCTTGGCGCGAAAAATCATCTCTTCGCCGCGCAGCACCTCTTGGTCAAAGATCCAGCGCGTCGCGCCCTTGCCGTGATGGGTTGTGCGCACCTCAAGCCGGTCTCCAAAGCGGCCAGAGCCGAGGTAATCCGCCTCGACCCGAGTGATGACAAACACCAGATCCTCGTCGCGCATGGCGCGTTGATCAACGCCCATCTGCTCCACAATGTCAGAGCGGGCCCGTTCAATGTAACGCAGGTAATTGGCGTAATAGACAATACCGGCCATATCGGTGTCTTCATAGAACACTCGGACAGGGAAACTGTGGCTCATTGCACTGCCCCCATCCGCGCGGCCAGTCGCAGTGCATGCGAGGCATCCTGCGCTACATGGGGCAGAACCGGATCATAGGCGGCCCGGATCAAGGCCGCCACGTCCGGGCGCAACACGGTGGTGTCCGCCGCCATCGCCAATGGGCTTTGGTCCTGAAACGCCTCATCCGACCACAGCAACATGGATTGCACAATCTGGCTCAGCGCTAGGGTCTGCGCCGGCACATCGGCAAGATGATCATCCATGCGCAGAAACACAAAACACGCCTTGATCGCGCCCGCCTCATCGAACCGGAAAAACCGGTATTGATTGGCATCCGCTGCCTGCAACCGCGCCACCATTTGATCCAGATCCGGCACCAGCCGGTCCATGCCCGGCACCTCGATCAACTCGGCCCAATCGGAGAAGAAGAACATCATCAGGTTGCTGCCCAGCTCGGCGTCCATCTCACCCATGTCATGGCCCGCCAATTGGCAGGTCGCCTCAATCGCGCCTTTCACAACCGCCAGCGTGGCGTCATCCACGCCAAACACGATGGGGCACACCGGCCGCCCCCAACGCGCAAAGGCAAAGCCACCATCACTGCGGGTGAACAGGGTTTCAATCTGCGCTGCATCCATCTTCATTTGGCCCTTAAAACTCAATTCCTACGGATCATCCAAACAGATCACTCTGCGATTTGGGCGGGGTCATGCCCAGATGCGTCCATGCTTTTTGCGCCAGCATCCGCCCGCGCGGAGTGCGCTGGATCAATCCTTGTTGCAACAAGAACGGCTCGATCACCTCCTCCAAGGCATCGCGGCTTTCGGACAGGGCTGCCGACATGGTCTCAATGCCCACTGGACCGCCTTGGTAATTCTCGGCAATCAAACGCAGATACCGCCGGTCCGCGCCATCAAGGCCCAGATGATCCACGCCAAGCCGCGTCAATGCCATGTCGGCCAATGCGCGGGTTACCCGTCCGTCGCCCTCAACAACTGCAAAATCCACCACCCGGCGCAGCAACCGGCCCGCAATACGCGGCGTGCCGCGGGCGCGTTTGGCGATCTCACGGGCACCGCCCTCATCTGCGGGCGCACCCAGCTTGCGGGCGTTGCGGTCCACGATGACGAACAGCTCGTCTTCGGTGTAGAACTGCAACCGTGTGGGAATGCCAAAACGGTCGCGCAGCGGCGTGGTCAATAGACCCATGCGTGTGGTCGCGCCGACCAATGTGAAGGGTTGCAGTTCAATCCGTACAGTGCGGGCGGCAGGCCCCTCGCCGATCACCAGATCCAGTTCAAAATCCTCAAGCGCGGGGTAAAGCACCTCTTCGACCGCCGGATTGAGCCGGTGAATTTCGTCGATGAACAGCACATCGCGGGCCTCGAGGTTGGTCAGGATCGCCGCCAGATCCCCCGCCTTGGCCAGCACCGGACCAGAGGTCATGCGAAATCCGACCCCCAATTCGCGCGCCATGATCTGTGCCAGCGTGGTTTTGCCAAGGCCGGGCGGGCCATGAAACAGGGTGTGATCCATCGCCTCGCCGCGTTGGCGGGCAGATTGAATGAACACCTTGAGGTTTGCTCGTGCCTCTGCCTGCCCGACAAATTCGTCCAGCATCTGCGGACGCAACGCGCGGTCAAAGTCTTCCGGCAACGCCTCGGGGCGGACTGTGGGGTCAATTTCTGTCATTCTTTATCCAAACAGGATCAGCGCCGGGGCCGATACGGCAGTCTACCCTTTGGGGGCCAGAAGTTTCAACGCCGCACGGATCAGGGTGGGCATATCCGCGCCCTCCTGCTCTCCTGCGGCTTGGGCTACCGCGCCTGCGGCATCGCCGGGGGCATATCCAAGGTTTGCCAGCGCCGACAGCGCCTCGGCCTGCGCCGAGGCATTGGGCGGGGATGCGGCGGTTTTGGCGGGTGCGGCGGCGGGTTCGATCACGTCAAAGTCTGCGGCGCTTTCACCTTGGGCCTGCGCCATGGTGCCGCCCATTGCCATCACGCTGGGCGCTTTGTCCTTAAGATCCAGAACAACCCGTTGTGCGATCTTTGGCCCAACGCCCTTGGCCGCCTTGACCGCGTTCCAATCGCCCAGCGCAATCGCACGGCTGACGCCATCCGGGCCAAGCGTGCCAAGGATCGCCAGCGACGCCTTTGCCCCGACCCCTTGAACAGAGGTCAACAGACGGTGCCATTCCTTTTCCACCAGGGTTTGAAAACCGAAAAGCTGCAACACATCCTCGCGCACCAGCAGATCGGTATAAAGCGCGGCAACCTGCCCCGCGCCGGGCAGAGCGGCCAATGTGCGCTCGGAACAATAGACCAGATAGCCAACCCCGCGCACGTCGATCAGAACATGATCGGTGGTGCGGTATTCAATGCGGCCCGAGATTTTGCCAATCATGCGCTTGCCTTTGCGATTGCGGCGGCCAGCGTGCTGGCGGCGCCGTGGTGGGCATGACAGATGGCGATCGCCAAGGCATCGGCGGCGTCCGGTCCGGCGATCTCAACCCCCGGCAATTGCATGCGCACCATATGCGCGATCTGCCCCTTGTCGGCATGGCCCACACCCACAACGGTTTTCTTGACCTTGTTGGGTGCATATTCGCCCACAACCAAACCGGCCTGCGCCGGAACCAGCATCGCGATGCCCCGCGCCTGCCCCAGTTTGAGCGTGCCAGCCCCGTCTTTGTTCACGAATGTTTGCTCTACCGCCGCTGCCTCGGGGCGGTAGGTGGCCAAAACACGGGTCAATTGCCCGTGCAGAGACAATAAACGAGTCGCCAGATCATCCCCTTCTGAACAACAGATTCCATTCGCGACATGCGAAATCCGGCTTCCTGCCACGTCGATCACGCCCCATCCGGTGTTTCGCAACCCCGGATCAATGCCAATAACCCTGATCATCTGCCCGCCTCGTTCAATTTTGTTGCTTTTTTGATGCACTAGCACGAAACGCGAACATCCGCCAAGCATTTCGACAAATCATCCGATTGCGACACGCCAATTGTCGCTTTCAGGCCGCAGGGTTCGTTTTCGCCAATTCCGACGTCAAAAACGACAACGCCGAGCCATGATTTTGCCTTACTTAACGGTAGCTTAACCACGGTTTTGACCTATGCAAAAAACGCAGATCACACATGCGTTTCCATGTGTTGTGCAAACCCAAACTTCGGCCTATCTGCCCCTCACACCGCCGGGGAAACCGGCCCAACGATTAGACATAAAGGACGGCTAACATGGCATCTTTCGACACATCCCGCACCGCATACGGCTCCGCGACAGCCGTTTCTTCAATCTCTGCATTCATCGCAGGCGTAGTGGCCTCTGTTGTTGCATGGAACGACGCGCGCGTCACACGCGCCGCACTGGCATCCCTCTCCAACCGTGAGCTGGAAGACATCGGTCTGGTCCGCGGCGACATCGACTATGTCGCACAATCCAACATCATCCGCTAAGGGCTGAAGTGGCGCTGCCCAGCGCCACGACACTGCCGCACAAGAAAAAGCCGCGCTTCTGAAAATCAGAAGCGCGGCTTTTTTCGTTTGGAGGGATCCGACCCCATGTGTGGGGCCGTTCCAGATTATTTCAGCTTTCTCACCGCAGTTTCCGCCAGCATCGCCGTCAGCGGATCAACGGACAAGGCAATTGCGCCTGCTTTCTCGATGATGGTGCCGTTTTCCAGTTTGGCGAGGCGCTCATTGTAAGTCTCGGCACCAATAGCCGCGAGCATAAAAACCTTGAAGCCCAGAAAACCGAGCAGCGCCAGCGAAACCACTTTGACGGGCAGGCCCCAATTGCGACGTTCCTCTTTCGGTTCGATAACAATCAAACCGCTGGTACTGATCTTAGTGCCATACCCACGTGTCATTTTGGCGTGCTTTTCGCCCAGCATTTCTAGCCGGTTCACGAAGTGATCATGCGTTTCTACCATGACAGTCTCTCTCAACAGTCGGCCCCCACCGCTGTTAAGAAAGTATTAGCCATGAAATGTGGCAAAAACTGGGCAAATTGGGAAAATAAGACCTAAAATGGCCGAAAGTTAAGACCCAATCCGTAAGGTTAATGTCGTCCAGTCAACAATGCTTTCGCGGTGGACCAGATTGATGCCAGAACGTGCATAAACCTCAATCACCTCGTCCGCCTGTTCGTTCAGAATCCCCGAGAGAATCGCATAACCGCCCGGCTGCAGGGCTTGCGCCATATCCGGGGCCAAGGCGATCAACGGCCCTTTAAGGATATTTGCAAACACCAGATCAAACGGTGCTGCCGCTGCGAGATCTGGATGATCAAAACCTGCGGCCTCGACACATTTCACCCGGCCCTCAAGACCATTGGCCAATACATTTGCAGCCGCCACATCCACGGCAACCTCGTCGATATCACTGGCCAGAACCGTTTCGGGCCAGATCCGTGCCGCGCCCATCGCCAAAACCGCCGTACCGCACCCGATGTCGGCCACATTGCGTCCGTGAAAGCCATCATTCGCCAACCGGTCCAGCGCCCGCAGACATCCCAGCGTTGTGCCGTGATGGCCTGTGCCAAAGGCCATCGCCGCCTCGATCAACAAAGGCTCGCATCCCTCTGGAACCTTATCGGCATCGTGGCTGCCATAGACAAAGAAACGCCCTGCCTCGACCGGGGCCAGTTCGCGGCGCACATGGGCCACCCAATCGGTTTCCGGCAGCTCGGACACAACAAAGGGTTTTGCCCCCATCGCCGTGGCCAGCAACGCCAGCGCCGTTTCATCGGGCGCCTCTTCGAAATAACCGCCGACCTCCCACAGACCCGATCCGTCTTCCATCTCGAAAACGCCGACGCCTGTCGGCTCCGGCTCAAGCCGCTCCATCGCATCGCCAAGGGCATAGGCCTGATCGCGGCCCGTCAAAGTGGTGAGCGCAGTGAATGTGGTCATTATCTTCTCCGATGTCTGTCGGGGTTCGGGTAGGGCCGTGGATGCGCGGGGTCAAGGGCCAGAGGTGGCTGCCCCTCAAGGCGGGCCACGTAGTGCCAGCCCCAGATCGCGGCAATCAGCCCCATCACAGCGCCAGCAGCCGCCTGTCCATAGATCACCCCCGGTGCGCCAAACAGCGCCGCGAACCCGGCGGCGGCTGGCCAGCTGATCGCGCCGTCCTTGATCCAGTTCACCAAGGTTGATCGCCCCGGTTTGCCCAGACTGTTGAACGCCGCGTTGGACACAAAAAGCGCCCCGATAAAGACAAACCCGCCCACCCCGACGAGGGTAAAGGCGCGCAGCACCTCGGCCCCCTGTCCGTCCAGCGCAAAGACCTGCACCACCAGCGGCGTCACTGCATAAAGCAAAGCCCAAGCCACCAGAGTATAGCACAGGCAAAACAGCAGCGCGTCACGGTAGGTGCTGCGCACACGGTCCATCTGGCCCGCGCCGTAATTCTGGCCAAAGATCCCCCCGATTGCGCCGGACAGCGCAAAGATGCCACCAAAGACCACCACGGTCAGGCGCCCCACCACCGCCCAAGCGGCCACCGCATCATCGCCAAACTGCGCCATCACAATGGTCAGAATGTAATTGCCCGCCGGCGTTGACATTTGCGTCGCCACCGCAGGGATCGCCACCGCGATAAAAGGGGCCGAGATATTGCGCAGCGTTCGCAGCCGCGGCCTGTCCACCAACCCGCATTGATGCACCGCATAGTAAAGGCCAAGCCCCATCAGGCTGAACCGGAACAGCACCAAACCGATGGCCGCACCATCCAGCCCCCATTCCAGCCAGAAGATCAGGATCGGGTCCAACACCAGCAACACCAGCCCCGACAGCAGCGTGATATACATCGCCTTGGCGCCAAACCCTTCGGCCCGCAGTGCCCCCGAACAGATCAGCGAGACCGCCATCGGCAGCAGCGATGGCACTGTGATTGCCAGATAACGCGCCGCCAGCCGCGCCGTTTCTCCTTCGGCGCCCGCAAGGCCAACCAATTGATGGCGTAGCACAACTATCACCGCCGCCACCAAGGCCATGACGCAGACCGCAATTGCAATGCCTGCCCCGGCCTGCCGCCGTGCCTGATCGCGCCGCCCTTCGCCGATAGATCTGGAAATCACGGCAGTGGCCGCAATCATCAGGCCGACATTGACCGAGACAGAAAAGAATTGCACCGCATAGGCAAACCCGATGGCGGCAACCAATTGCGGATCACCCAGCTGCGAGACCCACAAAAGGTTCGCCGCATCCACCAGAAACACAAAGGTAATGCCCATCGCGCCGGTGGCCGTCATCCTCACCACATGGCCCATCGTGCCGCCGGTCAGGAAACGCCCCTCGGACATCGGTTATTCCGCCGCCTGCGCCAGCGGACGGGAAAATATCGTCTCATGCCCCGGTTCGGGGTGGCGCGGGATCAACATCGCCAGCATGAGCGATATAGCCGCCATCGCAGCGGCCAGCACAAACACCAACGCAGGCGAGATCAGCCACAATAGACCCAGCCCAACCGGCAGAAATACCGCCGCAATATGATTGATCGTAAAGGCCACCGCCGCCGTGGGCGCGATATCCGCCGGATCGGCGATTTTCTGGAAATAGGTTTTGAGCGCCAGCGCGAGGGCAAAGAACATGTGATCCAGCACATAAAGTGTGGCCGCCACAACCACACCCCAACCCAGGTAGTAAACCCCGCCATAGCTGAGAAACACCAGGATAAGCCCCACATATTCAAAGCCCAGCGCCTTGCGTTCACCAAAATAGCCCACAGCGCGGCCCATCAACGGGGCAAAGATCATGTTCGCAATCAGGTTGATCAGATAGAGTGTGGTGATCTCATGCACTTCGAACCCGAACCGTTCGACCATCATAAAGCCCGCAAACACCACAAAGATCTGCCGCCGCGCGCCGGACATGAATTGCAACGCATAATATAGCCAATAGCGGCGGCGCAGGACCATCTTTTTGATCTGCACGGTCGGCGCTTCGAACTGTGGATAGGCGAGCATCGCAACAATGGCGATCAAAACAGTGACACCGCCGCCGATCAGATAGACTATGTTATAGGTCAGGTTCAGCGTCTCCCACAGACCCATAATCGCCAGATAGGCGATCAACGTGGCCAGTGAGCCTGCCGCCATCAACCAGCCCAACATGCGCGGCGCGTCTTCGATCTTGAGCCACTGCAGCTGCAAGGATTGATTGACGGTCTCGTAATAGTGAAATCCGATGGAGCTGAGCATGGTGATCGTCAAAATCCCGCCCATCGATGGGAACCACGCCGTCACGGCAGTGGCAACGCCCAACAGGATCAAGGACACCAGCCCAAGCACCTGTTCGCGCACAAAAATGATAATGGCGATTACACCAACCGCCAGAAACCCCGGAATTTCCCGCACAGTATGCAGCAGCCCGATGTCAGAGCCGTCGAACTCCGCGACCTCAATCACAAAGTTATTCAGCAGCGCCGACCATGTGTTGAAGGCAATCGGCATCGCCAAAGCCATCAAGAAAAGCAGCGCAACCGGCCGCCGCCAAAAGGGCAGCGTCTTGGCGTCTTCGAGGGTGATATACTGTGCCATAGGGGTTCAATACGCCTGCAACCAAGAATTGACGAGACCCAAAACACAGGTCCATCCGTGCAAGGGCGCACAGTCCCCCTGCTTCATTTGGCTAAAAAAACTCATCCAACCTTTGCGAATTAGTAGAAACTTTGCGGATCGATATCCACCGCCAGCCGCAAATCCCCCTTCAGCCGGACCTGTGCAACCCAGCGGGCCAGAGCATCCTGCAGGGGCGCGGATTTATCCGCCTTGACCAGCAATCGCACCCGGTGCCGGCCCCGCACACGCGCGATCGGGGCGGCGGCAGGGCCAAAGACCTGCGCCCCGATGGCCCTGAGCGGGCCGTCTTGGCGGGCCAGAAGATTGCCTGCATCAAACACCTGCGCCACGTCCGGGCCGCTTAGGATGATCCCAGCCATCCGGCCATAGGGCGGCACCCCTGCTTGTTTGCGCTCGCTCGCTTCGGCGCTCCAGAAGGCTTCTTCGTCTCCGGCCAGAATGGCGCGGATCACCGGATGCTCCGGCTGGTACGTCTGCAAAAGGGCCGTGCCCGGCGCTTCGGCCCGGCCTGCACGGCCCGCCACCTGCCGCATCAATTGAAAGGTGCGTTCCGCTGCGCGCAGATCCGATCCCATCAAACCCAGATCCGCGTCGATCACACCCACAAGCGTAAGGTTGGGAAAGTTATGCCCTTTGGCCACCAGCTGTGTGCCGATGATGATATCCGCCGCGCCTTCAGCAATACCTGCAATCTCGGCCTTGAGGGCGCGGGCAGACCCGTACATATCCGAGCTGAGCGTGGCGACCTTGGCATCAGGCCACAGCGCCAGCGCCTCTTCGCCCAGCCGTTCCACACCCGGCCCAACCGGGGCCAGCTTGTCCACCGCTTCGCAGGACGGGCAGGCCTCCGGCATCGGTTTGCTTTCGCCGCATTGGTGACAGACCAGACGTTTCAGGAACCGGTGTTCCACCATTCGCGCGTCACAATGATCACAGCCGATCTGATGCCCGCAGGCCCGGCAGAGCGTGATTGGCGCATAGCCGCGGCGGTTGATGAACAGCATCGCTTGTTCACCTTTTTCCAGCCGCTTGTTGACCTCGGCCTGAAGGCTGGGCGACACCCATTTGTCACTTGGCAGGGCCTCGCCCCGCATATCAATCGCGCCCATGGTCGGCATCACCGCCGGACCAAACCGTGAAGTCAGGTCAAGCCGCCGGTATTTGCCCGCCTCTACGTTGGCCCATGTCTCAAGGCTGGGTGTGGCGGAGGCCAGCACCACCTGCGCCCCGCAGATCGCCGCCCGCAGCACGGCCATATCTCGGGCATTATAAAGAACGCCCTCTTCTTGTTTGTAGGAACTGTCGTGTTCTTCATCCACCACGATCAGGCCAAGGTTCTGATAGGGCAAAAACAGGGCCGACCGCGCCCCGATCACCAATTGCGCCTTGCCCTGCCCGACCATCCGCCAAATGCGCCGCCGTTCCGTCATCGTCGCGCCGGAATGCCATTCGGCAGGTTTCGCGCCAAAGCGTTCTTCGACGCGGTGCAAGAATTGTTCGGTCAGGGCGATCTCTGGCAAAAGCACCAAAGCCTGACGTCCGGCATGAAGGGCGGCGGCCACCGCTTCGAGATAAACTTCGGTTTTCCCCGATCCCGTCACCCCGCGCAGCAAGGTTGTGCCATAGGTCTCTGATCGCACAGCCTCGGCCAGCATTTCCGCGCCCTTGGCCTGATCCTCGGTCAGCTGTTTGCCCGGCAGTGTGGGATCGAGCCGCGGAAACGGCAGATCGCGCGGGCTGTCTTCTTCAAACACTGCGCCGCTTTGCGCCAATCCTTTGACCACAGAGGGCGTGACCCCGGCCATTTCGGCAAGTTCCTTGAGGGTGAAGGCCAGATCGCCGTATTCCTCCAGCGTTTCCAGAACACGGGTGCGGGCATCGGTCATGCGCGGCGGCGTACCAGTACCGCGCCGATAGATCTTGCGCATCGAAGGTGGATCGCCCAGCCCCGGTGCACGGGTCGCAAGGCGCAGCATTGCGGGCATTGGTGTGAGGGTATAGGCCGCTGCGCGGGTCAGAAATTCGCGCATCTCGCTGCGCATGGGCGCTGCGTCCAGCACCCGGATCACATGGCGCACCTTTGATATGTCATAGTCGCCCTGCCCCGGCCCCCAGACCACGCCCAAAACCTTGCGCGGGCCCAGCGGCACCTCGACAAAAGCCCCCAGAAAACACCCGCCCTCGGGCGCTTTATAATCCAGCGCCTTGCCCAAGGGCTGCGTGGTCAACACCCCGACCAAGGCGCCATGGTCATAATATTCCGGTGTGCTCACCAAGGGCTCCGATCAGGCAAAGGGGTTTTCAGGGTTTAAGCAGGTCAGATCATGCGGTAAAGGCAGGATCAAGGCTCCCTTCCTCAAGCGCAAGGACACTGAGATGAAATTTTTCGTAGATACCGCCGAAATCGACGCCATTGCCGAACTGAATGATCTGGGCATGGTGGACGGCGTCACCACCAACCCGTCGCTGATCCTGAAATCAGGCCGCGACATTCTGGAAGTCACCAAAGAAATCTGTGATCTGGTTGACGGTCCCGTGAGCGCCGAAGTGGTCGCCATGGAAGCGGACGCAATGATCGCCGAGGGCCGCAAGCTGGCTGAGATTGCAGAGAACATCACCGTCAAACTGCCCCTGACATGGGACGGATTGAAGGCCTGTAAAGTGCTGTCTGGCGAAGGCAAAATGGTCAACGTCACCTTGTGTTTCTCTGCCAATCAGGCGCTTTTGGCCGCCAAGGCTGGCGCGACCTTTATCAGCCCCTTCATTGGCCGATTGGACGACATGCACCTTGATGGGCTGGAACTTATCCAGGACATCCGCACCATCTATGACAACTACGGCTATGACACCCAGATCCTCGCCGCCTCCATCCGGTCGGTGAACCACGTGCAGGATTGCGCGTTGATCGGCGCTGATGTGATGACCGCACCGCCAGAAGTGATCAAAAAGCTGGCCGGTCACATGTTGACCGACAAGGGCCTTGACCAATTTATGAAAGATTGGGCCAAGACAGGTCAAAATATTCTCTGATTTAAAATCTCCGCTTTAGGTGGACCCAACCCGCCGCTGCGCCCGTCGCAGCGGCGGGTTTGAGTTTTTTGGGCCAAATGAAGCCAATGGGCGCGGCACAGCCATGGCCTGGCCAGCCCGAATGACGCGGAATGGCCACAGCGCCAACGCCCGATAAAAAAGAACGCCGCAGGGGGCAGATTTTGTTCTGCAACCATGCTATACGGGCGCAAATAAAAAAGAGACGACCATGAGCAGCAATCCCAAGATTGATGACGCCCTGCGCGAGGCGATCATCACACAGCCCGATGTCATTCTGGATGACAGCGATGTGATGCAGGCCCTGATCGCGGCCAATGAAAAGGCGATGGGCGGTAATATCGTCGATCTGCGCGGCATCGCGATGGAACGGCTCGAAAGTCGTCTGGACCGGCTTGAGGACACGCACCGTAGTGTCATCGCCGCCGCTTATGAAAATCTGGCCGGCACCAATCAGATCCACCGTGCGATCCTGCGGATGCTTGATCCGGTAGAATTTGAAACCTTTCTGCGCGATCTGGGCGGCGAGGTTGCAGAGATCCTGCGGGTGGACGCGGTCAAGCTGGTGCTGGAATCGGTGCAGAACGACAATGATCCGGCGGTCAAACGGTTGGGCGAGGTTCTCAGCGTGGCCGAGCCGGGGTTTATTGACGACTACCTCACGCGCGGACGCAGCACGCCGCCCCGGCAGGTCACCCTGCGCGGTGTTCAGGACGGTTCCGAAGAGATCTTTGGCGAAAAGGCGGATTGGATTCGCTCCGAGGCCTGTCTCAAGCTGGACTTCGGCGAAGGTCGGTTGCCCGGTTTGCTGGTCTTTGGTGCAGAAGATCCACATATGTTCGGCCCGCAGCAAGGCACCGATCTGCTGTCATTCTTTACCGGTGTGTTTGAGCGTGCGATGCGCCGCTGGCTGTCTTGAGCGGCCCTGCCAAATCTGAACATCCCGGGTTGATCAGCCCTGCCGCGCGAGATGCCTTGCAAAACTGGCTGTCCCAGCAACGGGCGCTGAAAGGTGCGGCGGAGAACACGTTAACCGCCTATCAGGGTGATGTTGCCGATTTTCTGGCCTTTATGACCGTGCACAAGGGCGATGCCCAAGGCCTTGGCGCGTTGTCCAAGATTACCATTTCCGACATGCGCAGCTGGATGGCGCAGACACGTGCAGGCGATGTTGGCCCGAGGTCGATGGCCCGCAAGCTGTCTTCGGTCAAAGCCTTCTATCGCTGGCTGTCCGAACGCGAAGGGTTTGAACCAACCGCGGTTCTGTCCACGCGGTCACCCAAGTTTACCAAAAAGCTGCCCCGCCCCTTGGCCGTGGATGCGGCCAAAGCATTGCTCGACTGTGTCGAAATCCAGTCAGACCGGCCATGGGTCTCGGCGCGGGATGTGGCTGTGTTAACCCTGCTCTGGGGCTGCGGTTTGCGTATTTCCGAGGCTTTGGGGCTGCGCGGGGCCGATGCTCCCCTCCCCGAAGTTTTGCGGATCGTAGGAAAAGGCGGCAAGGAACGGGTCGTGCCGGTCTTGCCTGCCGCACAGGCGGCGGTGGCAGAGTATCTGCGTCTTTGCCCACATATGCAGTCGGACGACGCGCCTTTGTTTCGCGGGATTCGGGGCGGTGCTTTGGGCGCACGGGCCATTGCGCAGGTGATGGCAGATGCGCGGATGCAGCTTGGCTTGCCTGCCACGGCAACCCCGCATGCTATGCGCCACAGCTTTGCCACGCATCTGCTGGATGCGGGGGGTGATTTGCGAGCAATTCAGGAACTTTTGGGCCATGCGTCCCTGTCCACGACACAGGCCTATACGGCGGTTGATACCGCGCGTTTGATGGACGTCTACAACAAGGCGCATCCCAAAGCGGGCTAGGCGCCAAAACGTGGGTTATCCCTTGCCAAGCTGATCCACAAAATCCTGCGCTGCTGCGGACGGATCGACTGCGCCTTCAGCGACCTTATCCCCCAGATCGGCCAATGCGGCCTGCGCGGCGGGCACCTGCAACCGTGCCAAAAGCCGCTGTTTCACATCTTCATTGAACCAATAGCGGGCCTGCGCTGCGCGGGTGCGATCCCAAAACCCATTGGCGCGGCGCCAGTCAGTGAGGGTTTCCAGCGCCTCCCATGCTTCGCCCAGCCCGTTCTCCTGTAGGGCAGAAACGGTCATCGCCTTGGGGTAGCCGTCCGGATCTTGCGGGCGTTTGCGGAGCAGTCTAAGGGCACCGGCATAATCGGCGCAGGTGCGGGTTGCGGCGGCTTTCAAATCGCCGTCAGCCTTGTTGACCAAAATCACATCAGCCATTTCCATGATGCCGCGTTTAACGCCCTGCAACTCATCCCCGCCCGCCGGAGCCAGCAGCAGCAAGAACAAATCAGACATTTCCGCCACCACCGTTTCGGATTGGCCAACGCCGACAGTCTCAATCAACACCACATCAAATCCGGCTGCCTCGCACAGGCGCACGGCCTCGCGGGTGCGGCGGGCCACGCCGCCCAGATGGGTCTGGCTGGGGGACGGGCGGATAAAGGCATTTGGATCACGGCTGAGATGGTCCATGCGGGTCTTATCGCCCAAGATCGAACCGCCAGAGCGCGACGATGACGGATCAACAGCAAGCACCGCGACGCGCTTGCCCTGCGCGGTCAACATCATGCCAAAGCTCTCGATAAAGGTGGATTTGCCCACCCCCGGCGTGCCGGACAGGCCAACGCGCAGCGCCTGACGGTCTTGCGGCAATGCGGCAAGCAGCGTGTTGGCCGCCGCGCGGTGATCGTCGCGGGCCGATTCAACCAATGTGATTGCACGGGCCAGGGCGCGGCGCTCTCCGGCGGTGACCCGTTGGGCAAGGTCTTGAATATCCATGGTGCTTTTTCGCGGGACGGCGGTGAAATGTCCATCCCCTGCCCTTGGCGCGGCCCCTTCTATGCCCGATAAAGCGCTATGTCATTTGCTTTGCCCATCGACGACGTATTGCCGCAGGTTATTGCCGCCCTGCGCCGCACGGGCCGCGTGGTGTTGCAAGCGCCGCCCGGCGCGGGCAAGACCACCCGCGTGCCACTGGCCATGCTGGAGGCAGATCTGACCAAAGGTCGCATCCTGATGCTGGAGCCGCGCCGCCTTGCCGCGCGCGCGGCGGCGGAGCGGATGGCGGCCACATTAGGTCAAGAGGTCGGACAGACCGTTGGCTACCGCGTGCGCGGCGCCTCTGCGATCGGCAAGATCACTCGGATCGAGGTGGTAACCGAGGGTATTTTGACCCGCATGTTGCAGGGCGATCCTGATTTCCCGGGCGTTGGCGCGGTGATTTTTGACGAATTTCACGAACGGTCCCTCAATGCCGATCTGGGGCTGGCCCTGTGCCTTGAAGTGGCCGGGGCGCTGCGCGACGATCTGTTGTTGGTGGCCATGTCCGCGACCCTGGACGCCGCACCGGTGGCTGAGCTGATGCAGGCGCCGATTGTCACATCCGAGGGGCGGTCGTTTCCTGTTGAGCCGCGCTGGTTGTCTCGCCCGATTGGCAAAGAGCGCTTTGAGAATGCGGTCTCTGATCTGGTTCTGACCGCGCTGGCGGAGGCGAAGGGATCGGCGCTGGTGTTTCTACCGGGCGAAGGCGAAATCCGGCGGGTTGAAAGCCTGCTGGCGGCGCAGGTGCCTGCCGATTGCACCATCGCACCACTGTTCGGTGCGATGGATTTCAAAGCGCAACGGGCCGCGATCCGCCCGGCGCAGAATGGGCGCAAGGTGGTTTTGGCCACGTCAATTGCGGAAACCTCTCTCACGATTGAGGGGATTACCATTGTGGTGGATGGCGGACGGGCGCGGCGGGCGCGGTTTGATGCAGCCTCTGGCATGTCCCGGCTGGTCACGGAAAAAGTCACCCGCGCCGAGGCCACGCAGCGGGCAGGCCGCGCGGGGCGCGTGTCCGAAGGAGTGGTCTACAAGCTGTGGACCAAGGGCGAAGAAGGCGCATTGGCCGCCTACCCGCCCGCAGAGATCGAGGCGGGAGACCTGACCGGATTTGCGCTGGAACTGGCGCTTTGGGGCGCGCAGGCGGATGAGCTGGCCTTTGTCACGCCGCCCCATGACGGGCGACTGGTTGAGGCGCAGAATGTGCTGCGCATGCTTGAGGCTTTGGATGCGCAAGGCCGGATCACCGCGCATGGGCGAGCGCTGGCGCGGCTGCCGCTGCATCCGCGTTTGGCGCATATGGTGGCCAAGGGCGGCCGGCTTGCCCCTACTTTGGCGGCGCTGCTGGCGGAGCGTGATCCGCTGCGCGGCGCTGGCGTTGATCTGTCGTTGCGCATGGCGGCCATTCGGGGCCAAGGCGGCGCGGCGCAGGCCCATGCGCCAACGCTGGCCCGGATCCGGCAAGAGGCCAAGCGGCTTGCGAAAGGGCAAGACGGGCACGGTTCCGACGACATTGGGGTTTTGGCGGCATTGGCCTATCCGGATCGTGTGGGCCTGCGCCGCAAAGGTGACGCGCCGCGGTATGTCCTGTCTGGCGGCAAGGGCGCGGTGATGCCGCAGGGTGATGCGATGGCGGGGGAGCGTTTGATCGTGGCCACCGACCTGGATGGTGATCCGCGCGAGGCCAGAGTCCGGCAAGCCGCCCGGATCAGCGAGGCCGAACTGCGGGCAGTCTTTACAGATCAAATCCAATGGCAGGATGTCTGCATCTGGTCGCGGCGCGAAAACCGCGTGTTGACGCGCCAGCAGGAACGTTTTGGTGCTTTGGTTCTGGAAGATCGCAACTGGCCCGACGCAGCGCCCGAGGCTGTGGCCCTGGCCATGCTGGACGGCGTGCGGCAGCTTGGGCTCTTGCCCTCCGCAGCGACCCAGCGGTTTTTGTCACGTGCGACATTGATGGGCGATGGGTTTCCTGATTTCTCTGAGGCAAATTTGCTGGAGACGTTGGAGGAGTGGCTGTTGCCGCATCTGACAGGGGTGCGCAGCGCGGGGGATTGGAAGGGGTTTGATCTGTTGCCAGCCCTGCGCGGACGTTTGGATTGGGATCAGACCCAAGCACTTGATCGTGCTGCCCCGGCGCATTTCGAAACGCCGCTGGGCCGCAAGGTTCCGATTGATTATTCCGGTGCGCAGCCGCAAATTTCGCTGCGTTTGCAGGAGGTTTTTGGCGTCACACGGCATCCGCTGGTCGCCGGGCAACCCTTGCAGATCACCCTGCTGTCTCCCGCCCAGCGCCCTGTGCAGGTGACAACAGATTTACCTGGGTTTTGGGTCAGTTCCTATCTGGATGTGCGCAAGGATATGCGCGGGCGTTATCCGCGCCATCCTTGGCCCGAAGACCCCACTGTGGCCGATCCGACCTTGCGGGCCAAGCCGCGCGGGACGTGACACATGCGCGGCTGCGCCGCATTCCTTTTTGATGATGGGGGGCTGTTTGCCCCCCAAACCCCCCAAGAATATTTGGAGCCAAAAAGGGCAGATCAGTCGTTGTCGGTGAGGCCCGCGCCTGCGCCTGCGCGGCGGGAGGCTTCCGTTTCGGGGACCAGAAGGCCTGCGGCAAGGGTCTGCATTCTCGCGGCCAGCGCATCGGGCAGAGTGACGCGTTTGACGGGCAATTGGGCTGCCGGCTGATCGAAGGTCTGCGATAAGGTGATTTGACTGCCCGAACGTGTCGCGGTGCAGGCAAAAGACTGGCTTTGGGCATAGCTCAGCGTGAGGTCCGGCAGTGGACCAGCAGGGATCTCTGCCTCATTCTGCCGGGCTTCGGCGCAGGCCATCAGCAGTAAGGGCAGATCGAGGATCGGGCCCTTTGGCAGGGCATCAAGGGCTGCGCTCAAATCCGCCGCGGGTCGGTTCGCGATGAGGTGACAGGCTGCCGCGCGGCCAAAGGCATAGGCTTGTGCCACGGGGGCGCCGCCGCCGCGTGCCGCCTTCGCGGCGAGGTTCATCACTTCGTTTGCGGAGCCGATCATGGGGCAAACACCGGCAGCCACCAATCATCGGCCGCTGCGTTCAATTCATCCGCGAGCGGGGCACCTTGGCATAGGGTAATCCGGGTCCAGCGGTCCGACTTTGGGTCAAACTTGGATGCACCAAAGAACGACAGTTTGCAGCGCAGCATGTCGATGGGCAGGCAGGAGGTCGCGATCAGATTATCGCGGATCTCCGCATAGGGATGCACCGCGCCCAGTTGCACCCGGTCTACCGCCATGGCGTGCTGGGGAAACGCGGCCAGAAAGGCGGAGACCGGCTGGCTTTGCTCTGGCAGAGCGGCGTTCAGCGCTTTGATCTGGCGTCCGATGTCCAGCGGGCTTTCCAGTTCTGCGCCGGGCTCAGAAAACCGCAGTCCGAGGCGGGGTTCCTGTTTCGCTTCGGACACATACCAGAACTGGCCGCAGCCGGTCTCTGCGTCATAGTCCGGCACAAGCGCCCAGTTGAAATGGTCCCGGATGGCGGCACGCAGGGCTTCGGTATCGCTCAGCGGTGGGCAAAACGGGCCTTGCGGGTCGGCCATACAATCGCACAGACCATCAACCAGTTCTGCAAAGGGTTCGATCACCAGCGCCGCCATCAATTCCTGTACATCGAAGCTGTAGCGGGCGGCCTGTTCCATGGCTTTGTCCAGCGGGCGCGTGCCGTCAAATTTCAGATCTGACAGGATCGACTGCCAGTCCGCCCGCAGCGTGACGATGCGGGCCTGATGGCTTGGATCAGGCACATCCCATTCCGCCAGATGTTTGGCCGCCCGATGAGACAGGTCCGCGAGGCGGTCTTGCTGGGCTTTGGTCAATGTTTCGATAGCGCGGACCCGCGCCAATGCAGTCTCACGCGCCATCATCCAGTTGTTCAGCAGCACCGGATGGGTCACCAGAAAGGGCGCCATGCCTAGGCCCGTGGAATTGCCGATCCCTAGGTGACGTTTGATGTGGGGGGCCAGTTGGCCACCGCCCACATGTTCGACCAGATCATGGGTGAAATGCCGGATCAGCCAGACCGTGAGCATTTCGGCGGCGAACGGCCCTTCCAGACCGGGACGATCCGCGATCAATGCGCGGTCGGCAATGCCAAACTTGCCGTTGCCATAAACCGCCGTGGTGCGCATCAGATAGCCAACGTCGCGGATCATCTTTTCATCCGGTTGCTGGCCGTCCTGCAAGGCTTGCACCACATGGGCAAACAGGCGCACGGATTTGTTGGCGCGGCTCAAGACCAGATCACGTTCGCTAAAGCGGGCTGCCTCTTGTTTGGGGGCGGCGGCGACGATGCGGGCGATCTCATTTGCGTCCGGCACCCCGTCATAAAGGACATAGGCGCTGTCCCATGCGGTGGCGATTACGCGGTCGGTGCGCAGTTCAGGTGGCAGATCGGTGGAGATGGCCACCAATGAGTATTCATGGCCGCCAAAGCGCAGCGAATAGACTGCATGGCCAAAACCTCCCTCATCCATATTCCAGACCGGGCGAGTGATTTGGGCGTTTTCCCGTGCCAGCCGCCGGATCATGCTGCGCAGAAACGACAGGCGCGTGGGAAACATGGACCCCATCCGCGCCAGACGCATCACCTCATCCGGTGGGCGCAGGGGCACATGTGGTGGAATCACCTCGTCCTTCATGCCGGACCAAAGCTATGGGCGTAGAATCGCGCCCAATTGCCGCCCATGATCCCGTCGACATCGGCAACGCTCAGTCCAGCATCAGTCAGACCTTTGCGAATGTTTCCAAAATCGCGGTTGTCGTTGAACCAACTTGGCATTGGGGGGAAACCTGCGTTGCTGGCGGACCCTTCGCCATAGTCGATGCCTTTGGTCCAGCGGCCCACACGCATCCATGTGACGATGCTGTCGGGCTGGTCCTGGCAAAGATCTGTGCCAATTCCGAGATGCTGCGCCCCGTAGCGGTCGGCAGCTTCGGCGATCATGGTGCAGAAGCTCTCAAGCGTACAATCAGAGCCGCCGGCAAGGTGGTGTGGATAGACCGAAAAGCCGAGCATGCCCCCTGCCCCGGTCAGCGCCTTGAGCACCTCATCCGATTTGTTGCGCAGAGCGGCGTGCCACCAATGCGGATTGGCATGGGTGATGGCAATCGGGCGGGTGGAATGGTCAATGGCTTCGAGCGTGGAGCGGTCCGCCGAATGGGACATGTCCACAACCATGCCAACGCGGTTCATCTCGGCCACCACCTCGCGGCCCATACGGGTCAGGCCGGTGTCGTCATCCTCATAACACCCAGTGGCGAGCAGGGATTGGTTGTTATAGGTCAGCTGCATAAAGCGAATGCCAAGCTGATGGCAAATCTCGACCAAGCCGATGTCATCTTCGATGGGGCTTGGGTTTTGAAAGCCAAAAAAGATCGCGGTGCGTCCGGTTGCTTGGGCCAGCTCCACATCGGCGGCGCTTGTGCCTTTGAAAATCAAATCGGGATGGTCCTCGAACCAGCGGTTCCAGCGTTCAAGGTTAAGGACCATTTCACGGAAGTTTTCGTGATAGGCGATGGTCACATGCACCGCATCCACGCCGCCCTGCCGCATCTGTTCAAAGATCGCGGGGGAAAAATTGGCGTATTGCAGGTTATCAATCAGGGGGGCTTTCATATCACCAGCATGCGCCCGGAGCTGCATTTTCTCAACACAGAAAACGACCTGTTGGGCAAAATGCAGCGTCGCTCATGATCAAGTGGCGCGGCCGGGGATGCCACAAAAACACTCCGGACCGATATGCAGGGCACATCGGTCCGGCGGTACCAATTAAGCAAGCGGGGTGGTTGCTTGCAGCACTGGTTACTTCGGCACAAGAACGTGATCGACCACATGGATCACGCCGTTGGATTGTTTGACGTCAGCGATGGTAACTTTGGCCGCGTTGCCGCTTTCGTCGTAGATATAGACATTGCCGCCGCGCACCTGCGCAGAAAGCGCGTCACCTGAGGCCGCGTTGAAGTGGTAGAACCCGTCGTGGGAGGCTTTGGCCTTGGCCGCGATGGTCGCGGCGGACCAATCACCCGGCACCACATGGGCGGTCAGAACCTTGACCAGCATGTCCTTGTTTTCTGGCTTCAACAGGGTTTCAACGGTCCCGGCGGGCAGCGCCTCAAAGGCGGAATTGACAGGCGCAAACACCGTGAACGGGCCCTCGGAATTTAGCGTATCTACGAGACCGGCGGCTTTGACGGCGGCCACAAGAGTTGTGTGATCGGCAGAGTTCACAGCGTTTTCAACGATTGTCTTTTGCTCGAACATCGCGGCGCCGCCCACATCGGGGTTGGCTGCGAAAGAAGCGGTTGCCATCAGGGCTGCTGCTGCGGTCATTGCAATTTTATGAAACATTGTAGTCGTTACCTCCAAAAACACCGCCTCCTTGGCGGCCTCTGATAAAGATACGGAGCGAGGCGCGACGTAGTTTCAAAATTGTTTGAAATTTTTTTGCAGAAACCCAAAAAACGCTTAAAAATCAGGTGATTTTAGATCTCTTCCAAGGCACCAACGGCGCGGATCTCACCCGTCGGGCTGCCGTCCGGCGCGCCGCCTACGGGCTCATCTGTGATGGCGAGGGTGACTTGACCCAATTTCCCGGCCAGAACCGCAGGCAGGGCAATGCGCATCACTTCTGTTTGGGGCAAAACACCCAATGACAGGGGCGCCTGCTCTGGCAGAATTGCCCAGAGTTCAAGAACCCGGCCTTCGGGCGCGGTGCCCGCGATGCGGCGCAATCCAACCTCGGTGCCACCCGCCTCAACTATCGCCAAAAGCTCAAGCGGGCCAGATTGCCCTTTGAGTTGTGCCGCCAATACTGGCACCGGCACCTCTGGCGGCGCGGGGCGCAACATCGGAATGGCCAGATAGGCAAGCAATCCGATGGCGGCAAAGCTTATACCCTTCCACACCCAGAGCCGTTCCAGCAATGGCACCTGCTGTTTCGGGAAGAGATCCTTAAACAGTTTTTTCTTGATCTTGCGGGGCGGTTTGACCGGAGCAATATCGTCCGTCAGCCGTGCAAAGCTTTCTTGCCATGCGGCGACTTTGAGGGCGAACTGGCGATCATGGGCAAGTTTGAACCGCGCATTGGCGAGATCCTCGCCTTCGGCAAGGCCCAGCGCAAATTCTGCGGCCAGAAAACTATCATCTTCCGGTGGGGTATCTTGCGGGTCGGTCATTGGCTCATACACTCACGCAGGGCCAACAGCCCACGTCGCAACCATGTGCGCATGGTGTTCAGTGGCACGTTGAACCGTTCTGCAAGATCGGCATAGCTTTGCCCGTCAAGATAGGCCCCCCGCACGGCAGAGGCGCGGTCCGGCTCCAGCCCGTCGAGGCAACCAATCAGCCGCTTGGCCTCTGATCCGGCAACCGCGGCCTGTTCCGGTGATGGGCCGGGCGCTGACAGCTCAAGCCCCGGTGTATCAATATCCTGATGTCCACTTTTGCGCGCCCGCAGGCGGTCGATCGAAGTGTTTCGGGCAATGGTGATCAACCATGTCATCGGGGACAGACCGTTGGCTTGATACCGGTCCGCATTGTTCCAGATTTTGACAAAAGTATCCTGCATTGCATCCTCAGCAGCGGCCCGTTTGGACAAGACACGCAGGCAAACCCCAAAGAGTTTCGCACTCACTTGATCATAAAGCACGTCAAAGGCAGCGCGATCCTTGAGCGCGACACGAGCGATGAGGTTTTCAATTTCGCGGCGGTCCATGTCGGTGCTGCCTGTTCCCTTTGGTTTTGTTCTGAAATGACCCGCGCTGCGCAGAAGTCAAATCTAAGGTGTTCTCCCTGCGCCAGACCTGATTAGGTTGCCGCATCCGCAATTTGCAACAGAAAGATCCGCCATGCCCGCGACGCCGATCATTGAATATTTCTATTCCGCGCATTCCGCCTATGCCTATCTCGGTGCATGGGAGTTGGAGCGTATTGCAAAGGCCGCAGGGGCGCAGGTGCAGCATCGCCCGTTCGATTTCATGCCGGTGATGGATGCGGCCGGCGGCAGGCGGTTCAAGGACCGGACGCAGGCCCATGTTGACTATTTTTTCGGGCGCGAAATGGTGCGTTGGGCGGAGTGGCGCGGACTGCCTATGATCCGCCACCGGCCAACATTTCATGACAATCCGTTGCATTTGGCCAATGGCATGATCATTGCCAGCGGCGCCGATGCCGCAGCCCTGAGCCAAGCAATTTTGCAGGCCCATTGGCGGGACGATGCGGATATTGCGGATCGCGCCACATTGAACGCCATCGCACAAGCGGTTGAATTGGACGGAAGTGCCCTGTTGCTGGCCGCCGAAACAGACGCGGTGCAAACCCAGCACAATGCCAACACCCAAGAGGCGATTGCGAGAAACGTCTTCGGCTCACCCACCTATTTTGTCGGCGGCGACATGTTTTATGGCCAGGACCGGCTGGACATGGTTGCGCGGGCATTGGACAAACCGTTTGCGGCCTAGGCGCTGATTGCCGAAGTTTCACACCATTCGAAAGGACATCTCATGAAGCTCAAGAAAATCGTTCTCACCGGTGCCGCGGGGCGGCTTGGCTCTTACCTGCGCGAACCGCTGAGCCAGATGTGCGAGGCTTTGGTCAGCACTGATATCACTGATGATCTGGGCAAACTACACGCAAATGAGACCTATGTGCAGGCCGATCTTGCCAGTTATGATGCGATCTTTCCGGTTCTGGAAGGTGCTGAAATGGTTGTACATTTTGGCGCAATCGTTGACGAAAAACCCTTTGAGGAACTGCTTGGCCCGAACTTTGTCGGCTCCTACAACATTTGGGAGGCAGGGTATCAGCAGGGCGTGCGCCGCATCGTTTATGCCTCGTCCATCCACGCGGTTGGGATGCACAAGAAGGCAGACTTTATCGGCATTGATGCGCCGCATCGGCCCGATACGTTTTACGGCCTCGCCAAATGTTTCACCGAGGATCTGGGCAGCATGTATTGGGACAAACGCGGCCTTGAATCCGTGCATCTGCGCATCCTGAGCGCGGCGCAGGTGAACAATGCCCGCGCTTTGGGGTCTTGGCTGTCGTATGACGATTTGATCCAATTGGTCACAAGGGCCGTCGACACGCCGTCGGTCGGGTTCAGCATCATCTATGGGGTGTCCAACAATGATCGTGCGCCAGTGGACAACGCCAAGGCATCCTTCCTCGGCTATCGGCCCAAAGACAACGCCGAGCAATTTGCCGAAGCCGTGTTGGCAGAGACCCCTGCCCCCGATCTGACCGATCCGGGCGAAATGTTGCAGGGCGGACCCTTTGCCAAGGTCGATTTGGGCCAAAGCGGCATCGCGCAGATGAAGATCGTAAACGACAAGAAAACCGTGTAGTCCGCCGATAAATGAGACCAAACGTTCCAGTTTTCACAGGCCCACCCCCCAATGCAGGGGGGCTGGGTTAAAGCTATGTAAATGTTTGCAAATAATTTGACCCGAAATTCAGAATTTTCCGATCTTCGCCCAAATTAGGCCATGTTTCCCGTTCAGATTGGTACCATAGCCGCCAAAGCCTTTGGCGCTGATAAATGGTTTTTGGAGTTTGAGATGAGAATCCTGGCGGTAGATGATGATCCGATCATTCTCGAGTTGCTCACGCAATTCGTAATGGCGATCGGTGATCACGATCTGACCACCGCTGATAGTGCGACGGAAGCGCTGGTTGTTCTTGAAAACCCCAACACTCCCGAATTCGATTGTTTTCTGTTTGACGTGCAGATGCCCGCAATGGACGGCATCAGCCTGACCCGGTCTGTGCGCAGCATGGCGACCTATGCCGACACGCCGATCCTGATGCTGACGGCGATGGCCGACAAACGTTATGTGGACGCCGCCTTTGCCGCGGGTGCCACCGATTACGTGACCAAGCCGTTTGACATCGCCGAGTTGACCGCACGGGTCACGATGGTCGAAGGGCTTGTCGAGTCGCGCCGGGAACGTAATCGCAAGATTTTTGCCACACAAAATCTGGCAGAACCCGAAGCCCATGTTGAGCTTTATGAGCCGATTTCGATCTATGACGTTGAGAACGTCATCGACTACATGGCGATGGAAAACTACGTCGAGCAATTGTCGCGCAGCGCGCTGTTCGGTTCGACCACATTTGCCTTCACCATCCGTGAGGCGCTTCAGTTCCATCAGAGCCTGAGTTCGTTTGAATTTTATAGCCTCGTATCCGATGTGGCCGAGATTATCTCCGACACGCTTGAGGGGCATCAATATCTGATGTCCTACGCCGGTAACGGCACTTTTGTGTGCATCACCGAAAGCGGCTGGCGTCCTGATATGGCCCGGTTGATGGATGCGGTGAACCTATCGCTGGCTCAGACCGAGCTTTACAACAACAAAGGCGAACGGTTGCAGGCCCGCGTGAGCGCAGGCCAAGCCGTGCGTTTGATTTGGAAATCCGGTGCCTCCTTGATGGATGCGATGGCGCAGGCCCATGCCAGTGCCGAAGATGCCAGCATGGCCTTTGAACAATCCAAACATGACTTTTGGCAGATGGGACAAACAGCGTGAAACGGTTCACTTACGAATTGCCCGGCATGTCCGAAATTCGGACCCGGTTCATCGATCTACTGGCCGAACGCCGCGAGCACATCGCGTCACATACTGTAGCGGCCTGGGATGCAAAAAATCCTGCCGACATCAAAACCAACCTTGCTGCAGCGCAAGCGACATTGCACCAGATTGCCGGCACCGCTGGATCGCTGGGCTTTGGACCTTTGGGCGACACCGCCCGCGCCTGCGAAATTCGCATTATCAAACACCTGGAGGACAACGATACGACATCGTTGACCTGCCCCGGTGATCTGATTGTTGAGCTGGATGACTTTGTCGCGCAATGCCGCACGGTATCACACCCGAACTGATTGATCTGCGATGAGTAGAACAACAAAGGGCCCGCGCGGGCCCTTTTTGCATTTCTCAATTTACCATGAAAGTGATCGTACTGTCAGGCGTCGATCTTTGCCATCGCCTCTTTGATCTGGTCGGACAGCGTCATTGGATCAAACGGCTTGGTGATCACCTCGACATTGCCCATCGCCCGCAATTCGTCCACGTCAGATTGCTGGGTCCGTGCGGTCATAAAGATCGCCGGAACCTCGGCCAGATGTGGCATCTTGCGCATATGTTGAAGCGTTTGAAGTCCGGTCATGCCCGGCATCATCATGTCCAAAAGGATCACATCAGGTGTTGAGTTCTCAACTTCGGACAATGCCTCATCACCGGATTCACATTGAATGATGGCAAACTCCCCCGAGATGCCAAGCGCCATCATCGCTATTTCCCGGATATCAGCATCGTCTTCGACATGAAGTAAGTTGATCATCTGCGTTCCCTTTTACGAGGCTTCGCGGAACTCTTCTTCTGCCCTGTCGCCATCTTCTGCGTACTGCGTCTGCGGGAGAACAAAATAGAACGTCGTGCCGACATTCTCTTCCGTTTCAAAGCCTATAGTGCCTCCTAGACTTTCCACGATGGCTTTGCAAATACTCAAACCCAAACCGGTGCCACCTTTGGAAGATCTATCTGAATTTTCCAGATCTGCAAAGCGTTCAAAAATCTTGTGATGATCGCTGCTTGGAATGCCTGGCCCCTCATCGGTGACCGACACGCGCAGGCTTTCGTCAAGCTGCTGCACTTCGATAACAATCTTGCCATTTGGTTTGGAAAACTTGCAGGCGTTGGACATGAAATTCGTCAAAACCTGAATGATCCGAGTGGAATCAGTCTTGATTGGCAATGGCTTATCGATGCCCTTGGTTTCAACCTTAAGCGCAAAGCGTTGTTGCAGCATTTCGGTGGCGTGGTTGGTCTCGCGCACCAGTTCGGACATGTCACTGTCCTGAAGGTCAAAGTCCATCCGACCGGCCGATATTTTCTCAAGGTCAAGAATATCGTTAATAATCAAAACCAAGCGATCTGCGTTGCGGTGCGCGATGCCCAGCAGCGCCAGCGCTTTGTCTGGCAACTCACCCGTGGCGTTGGACAGCAACAGCCCCATGGAGCCTTTGATGGATGTCAAAGGAGAACGCAATTCGTGGCTCACCATTGCGATAAAGTCAGACTTCTTGCGCTCTTCTGCCAAACGGTCAGAGATGTCGTTCAGCAAGATCAGGAAACGGTCTTCGGCATTCTTGACCCGGAGCAGCTTGATGCTCGCATAAAACGGCTTGCCTTTCAGTACCGTCTCGAAATGGGTCATGCCCTCGCCGTTTTCTTTCAACTCACGGCAAGCGCTGACAATCGCCTTGGCGCCGCGATCCTGAGCAATATCGCCCAATGATTTTTCTTTATAGTTCTGCTTGGTCCAGTCGGTACGGCGCATCGCCGCCCTGTTCATATAGGTAAACCGTTCGCTGTCAGCATCGACGATCCAGATGTCGTCGCGCAGCTCTTCCAATGTCTCCATTGTTTCCTGCTCGGCCAACAGCTTTTTCGTGCGGGTGATATCGGTCCGCGCGGCGATGGATCCGGTCCATTCGCCCATCGCGTCGAACAGCGGGATAACCGTTGTATGGGTGTGCATCACCGTGCCGTCCTTGCGGCGCAGCGGCGTCTCACCCTGCCATGTCTCACCGCGCAGCAATGTTCCGCGGATCTCGTCCGCTTTGGATTGGCCGTTGCTTTCGCAGTATAGGATCTTGACGGGTTTGCCGATCAATTCGTCACGGCGATAGCCGGTGACGTCAAGAAACTGGTCATTGGCCTCGCTCACGCAGTGATTTGTATCGACAACATTAACCATCACGTGGCGATCCAGAACGCCCAACCGTTGGGTCAAGGCGACGTTATCGATGTTGGCTTGTTGTCTTACGGCATGTCGGTTCAGCAAGATCGGGATCAGCCCCGCCAGTGTAACCGCGCCGCCGATGGGGATGAAATAATCCAATGGAGCAGCAAGCAGGGCACTGGTGGTAGCATACCAACCGGTTGCCGCCACTGTACCAAACGCAAATGCCTTGGCGGAGGTCTTGCTAGAAGTAATGTCTGCCACAATCCTGCCCTCATACTCAAATCTGTATCGTCTTCGCCCGCTTAAATGACCGGGACGCAACTCAACATTTTTGAAACCATGCACAGGTAAACTGGCAAGAATGTGGCAGTCGCAATGATTTTGTCAAAAAGATCGCAGATCCGGCCTTTATGATGCGTTTGCAACACGTGAGGAGACATATTCCGCAATGGTGGACAGCTCCGTCCGGGATTTCTCCAGATTGACAGTCACGCGGCTGTCGCGGCGTCTATTGCCGTCAGAAGACAGCCCAAGAACTGTGACATTGGGTAAACGCTCGTTGATGTCATCCAGCAAAACGGCAGCATCCCCGTCAGGCAAAGACCAATCAACGATGAGCATGTCCAGATTGCCGTTTTCGATACATCTGCGTGCCTCTTCAAGGTTGCCCGCATGAGTGACATCGGCAACCTTTGATAGGCCGGATTTCACCACTTCGGCAAAGTCGAAATCATCTTCGATATGCAGCACACGGGCCTTGCCACGTCTTGGCAGGCGTTTAACTTTCGGCGCAGCGACCGGATCGTTCATGTCATCCTCGTCGTTCGAGGGATAGGTGAACCAGAACACCGTGATGCCATCCGGAGCGCTTTCAAAGCCGATCTCACCCTGATGGCGCGATACGATCTGTTTGGTGATGTTCAGGCCAAGTCCGGTGCCGCCCTTGGCGCGGGTGTCCGAACTGTCTGCCTGAGAAAACGCCTGGAACATCAAAGGTTTGAAATTTTCAGGGATACCGGGGCCGCGGTTTTGGATGTAGACGATGATCTTGCCATCCAGTTGCTCTGCCTTAATCAGCACCTCGGTTTCCGGGTCCGAGTATTTGCAGGCATTGGAGATCAAATTTGCCATCACCTGCTTGGTCCGGTTGAAATCGGCACTCACGTTCAGGGGCAAGTCCGGATGTTCAAACCGCAAAGCGTTCTTGTGGGTGGTCGCAAAGGGCGAATTCTCCTTCACCGCCTCGTTGATCAACGAAGTCATATCGAGATCCTGAAAGACAAAATCCACCTCTCCGGAAGAGATTTTCTCAAGATCCAGAATGTCGTTTACAATGGTTGTCAACCGTTCGGTGTTGGACAGCGCGATATCAATCAAACGCTTTTTGGCGTCCTCCATCTGTTCCGTGCCGGTGGCCAGAACCAAGCCCAGGGCGCCCTTGATCGAGGTCAGTGGCGTGCGTAATTCATGACTGACGGTGGAGACAAATTCATTCTTGATCTGCTCGATCTTTTTCTGATCCGTGATGTCGATGATCTGCGAGATGAAGTAATGTTCACCTTTGTTTTTGTCATAGGCCCATGTGATGTGAAACAAGCCCCAGCGTTCGCTGTTGTTGCGCGTCACGATGCGATGTTCGGCAGTATAGACGTGATTGTCATCGCTGTTCATGAGATTGCTGATCTCTGAATACAGCTTTTTGCGCTCATCTTTTGACATCATGTCTGGCATGCGCACCGTGGTCAAAAGCTCGTCTTCCGTATAGCCGGTGAGCTTGCAAAAGGCATTGTTCACGCCGAGAAAATGACCGTTGTTGTCCATCAAGACCATGCCGATCGGTGCGGCGGACAACACCTGACGGAAGCGTTTCTCGCTGGCCTCAAGGGCATGTTGGGAATTGTGCAGTTCGGTGATATCGGCCTGTGTTCCGATCATTCTCAGGGCTTTGCCCTCTTTGTTGCGATTTACCACAACCGCTTCGGATCGCATCCAGCGCCATTCGGTGTCCGAGAACTTGATCCGGTACTCGGAAATGGAACGGGCTGTTCGCCCTTCAATGCAGGCGGTGTCATTGGCAGTGAGTGCCGGCAGATCATCGGGATGGACGCGGCTCATGAAGTTGTCTTGCGAGTCAAAGTCGTTTCGATCGGGGTCGATCCCCATAATCTCGCACCAGGTATCCGTGACGTTGGAATGGCCGGTCTCAAGGTTCACATCAAAAACGCCGATCCCTGCCCCTTGCAGGGCCTGATCATAGCGGATCTTGGTGATCCGGATCTCTTCGCGTGCTTCTGTTTCGCGCGTGAGGTCACGCACAATCGCTGTGACACGCGGGGCGCCTTCGAATGTGGTCCATTCATTGTAATGAAGATCCAGAACCAACTCTGCCCCGTCCCGGGTCGTGCCGCGTGCATTGACCCCTGACGTTTCCTCTTGATCGTCCGAAGCCGACACCAGATCATCAAAGAGCAAGCCCTTGATCTGCTGCGGAGAATATCCAAAACCCTCTTGGGCGGCCTGGTTGGCAAACAGGATCTTTCGTTGTCCATCAAGGATAAAGACAGCAGTCACAGCGTTTTCGACAACAGCGCGATTTTCTTCTTCGCGGGCGTTGATCTGCCGCTCGCGCAACTGGGCCAGCTCATGTGTTGCGTCACCGCGAATGCGCAGGCTGCGCACCGAAAACACAAGCATGCCCGAAAGGATCAGCCCACCAATCAGAAGCGTCCAAGCCATTGTGTTGCGGAAACTTGCCTCAAACGGTGTAGTGCTTTCATAAAGGACGGTCCATTGGCGCCCATAATTCTCAAATGTATAGGTTGAGGAATACCGCCCGCTTGGCGCCTCGCTGTCGGATTCGCTTGCGTAGATCAGTTGATCCATATCCGCCGTAGGGCCATCGAAAACGGAAAACTGATATACGACCCCTTGATTGGCGGTCAGATTGGTCAGCAGATTTCGCCCCACAAACGGGGCATAGACAAAGCCTTTGAATGGCGCGGTCGCCGGATCAGGCCGCGATGTGGGATCATCATTAGCATAGACAGGCCGCAGCAACAAAAAGCCCGGCTGGCTGCTGTGTTCTTGCACGAGCAAAATGCGCGGCGTCAGCTGCGGCAGCCCGGTGTCCCGCGCCGCATTCGCCGAATTTCGGCGGCCTTCTTCAAATGAGATATCAAGGCCAAGCGCCTCAACATTGGGGCCGATCGGGGAAATCCTGTTGATGATGTACTTTTGCGCATTATCCGTCAGCGGATGAATATCGAGATCCGGCTCACCCAGTGCCGCCATCTCATCAATCAATTCTTGTTCCTGCCCGGCCTTTATCGGGGTGATGTAGCCAATACCATTGATCCCCGGCAGATACTTTTCAATTTCCAGCTGTGCGACAAAGCCATCAAATTCATCGCGGGTGACTTCATCCGAAGCGCCCAGAAACGCGGCAGTCGCATTGAGACTGCTCAGATAGGTGTCCATCCGAATTTGCAGGCTTTCGAGGCTGTCATCGGTCAAGCGCCGGAATTCGGCGTTTGCAACCATGGCGTTCGTTCGAACGCTGTTTGGAAAGAGGCCCAGAATGACCAGAACACAAACACATCCCAGCAGTATCTCAAGTTTGCGCAATTGATCGCACCTTGTTTTTGTGACTGCCGAGCGATGCAAAGCTTCTGCTTCAATCACGACCCTGCATCAAATCAAGTCAATTGTTACGTTCTCGCCTTAGTTGATAGGTAGCTTTTTTAAACCAATCAATCAAATTCCCCGAGAGGACAGACAAGAGCAGTAATCTGCGGCACTTTCGCCCCTCAGAATTAACCCAAGATTAACTTGGTCGGAATTTCTTCTATTCATGATTGAGGCAAGAACACTGCCGTTGAGGGGCCTTCAGCGATCAAGCTGGCTTTCGGGCCGAACAAAGAACCGGATTTCGTCGTTTCGAAAGCCCAGCGCCCTTGGCCGTTTCACATCGGGCAGCACGGCCACGTCGTATAGTTCCTGCACCACGCCTTCGATTTCCAGCAGATGTTCCAGTGCACCTGTTTTCAGGTTTACTACACAAAGTCCGCATTTGGGGGTGAGCCCCTTTTGCGCCAAACGTTCGTTTAGCTTGAGCCCGTCAAACGTGCGGTTCTCACGCGGACGCGAAAGGCCAATGACCGCGTAGTCCCCGACAAAGCACAAACCACGGGCAAAACCGGGCAAGAAACAGATCGGATTGAACTGCCCCGTTGCGATATGCACTTCGCCAAATTCGCCGGTGCCGGTTTGCAGCAGCCAAAGCCGCCCTTGATGCAGGCGCGGGGAATGCGGCATCGACAGTCCCGCCGCAACAGGCGCGCCGCTTGCCACGTCCAGAACCATGCCGCCGTCCCGGCGATGGTCGCGCCAGCCATCCGCGACATTGGATTGGCCAACACAGCTGACATAACGGGCGCCCATATCATCAGCGGCCATGCCGTTCAGGTGGCACCGGTCTTCGGCGGTCAGTCGGTCAATGAACGGGGGGCGCCACACTTCGGTGAAACTGCCGGTTTGGCTGAGCGTGGCCAAACAATTGAACCGTGTCGCCACGAAAAGCGGTGTGCCGTCCGGCTGAACGTGGATGTCATGCACGTCAATATCGCCAGTGGTGTGCCCCGCAACCGGAACATAGGTCGCATCAAATCCGCCTTGCATGACACCTGGGTCATGGAAATCCTCGAACTGCCAAAGCTGATAAAGCGATGACATCCAGAACCGGCGTTGGCCTACACCCAACCCCATGCAGTGATCAAAGGTGCGTTCAAATACTGAAAGCCTGCCGCCGGGCTGCGCACCGACCAAAAATAGCTTGCCCGCCTGATAAGTTGTAAATGCAATCGACAAATCTTGCCCTGCCAACCATGCGGCAAACGACGCTGATCCGATCAGATCAAACTGCGGGGTATCTGTCATGATCTCTCCTGCGCGATGGGGGCAGAAGCTATCTTAATGCTGCACATGGCTATGGCCATCCGCAAACAGGTCGTCGCCCCCCCCTGCCCCATCATCGCGGCCCTTACGCAATCGCAAACGGATCGTCGATGACACCAACCAGCTGCATCAAGAACTCACCCGTGTTGGGATCAAGCGCATTTTCGAAATAGGCGTCGATGGCAAAAAGTGTATCTGCAACGCTTTGCGCTGACCCGTCATAAAGCCCCATCGCGGTCTTGGCATTGTTGACCTCGGACATGCCTTTGAGCACCGAATAATAGGCACCGATGTCGGTCTTGGTCTGCAAGTAGGCTTGGTCTGCTTGTTGTTGATCAATGAATTCTTGCGTTGAACCGGGTGCAGGATCGGCCTTGGCGCCCCGCAAAACCTCAAGAATAAACGCATCACGCGCGACGAACCCGTTGTCGAGCAGCCCGACCCAGAAGTCGAAACCAGCGGCATCCGGCGTCCGGCCAAGAACATTGTTGTAGACGGTTTCAGCAAACACATTGTTGGCTGTGCCTTCGGGGTATTCCAGCTGGGTTTCCGGCTGGCCCACAAACAGTGTCGCCATCTCTTCAAGCGAGGTGCCAGTGGTAAAGGACGTCGCCCAGAAGTAGAGGCCCAGCGCATCCGGGGCGCGGTTGAAATACGCGATATAAAGCTCAATGATCGGCGCAAATTCTTCTGCCGTCAGTGAAGCCGGACCGCCAAAGATGTTCAGCGGCATAGGCTGGCCGCCAAAGATCGGCAGTTCGGTTCCGAAATCCAGGAACTCAACATCGATCAGCTCATCCGTGCCGTTGCCGCCTGGGCGGCGATCGGTGATCAGAGTTCCATCGGGGGAGAAGGTCAGAGTATAGCCCAACTGGTCACCGGAATAGATAGCGCGGTCAATGCCCTCGCCGCCATCGACGGTGTCATTGCCCTTGCCTGGATGGATCACGTCATCGCCATCAAGGGCGCGAATGACGTCTGATCCTGCGGTGCCGTCCAGTGCCTCCGACCCTGTGCCGCCGGTGATCTCTTCGCCGGTTGCGATGATCGGTCCGACACCTTCGCTGGTGACGGTTTCTGGCGTGCCAAAGCTGTCTTCGAACATGTAGATCACGGTAATGGTCTTGCCCACGTCCTCTTCGGTGAGAACATAAGTAATTCCCGTTGCCCCCGGAATATCGACGCCGTCACGTTGCCATCGGTAGGTAACGGTGTCTGGGTTGATCTTCTCGACATCCTCGACCGTTGTTGGGTCCGCCTCTAGCACCGCACCCTGTTCGGTCTCGCCGTTCACATCCGGTGTGCCGGTGGGTTCGATGTTGCCGTCGGCAAACAGGAAATCGTCAAACGTCAAAGTGTCCGGGCTCACGCCCTCGCCTTCGATCCGCAGGACGCTGCCATTGTCAAAGGTCAAGATCGCACTGCCGTCGGCGGCATTGTTCACGGCGCTCAACGCGTCAAGCAGGGCCACATCACGCAGGTCAATCCGATCCCGGCCCAGCTCAAACCCTTTCAGATCTACAAAACCGGGGATTGCCCCATTCGGGCCAGCAGTCCCATCAAAGGGGTCAAACAGGTCATCCACGCCGGGTTGCAGGTTATAAAAAATAATGACCCGCACATCAGGCACGGCAATGGCCGCACTCTGGACAAAGCTGGTGTTTCCTTGGTTGTCTGTCAGGGTGGCCTCGACCGTCAGCTGTTTTTGCGCATCATTCAGTGCCGGAAAATATTGCTCGTCGGTGTCGCCAGCAACGACACCATCAATTCGCCACACCCAATTGTCGAAATAGCCAAATTCATCATCCGTGGGCGTCGCGCCATCAAGCAGATCATCAAGGGTCAGGGCCGGCAGCCCATCCGCGTCGCCCAACTGGGATGTATCAAGCATGAACTCTGGATTGCCAAACACATCAAAGCTGGTCTGGATCAACAACGCGCCGGTGACCGGATCATCTTGAGGTGCCACATTGAAGGTCATGGTCGACGTCACCGACCGGCCAAAGCTGTCGGCGATTGTATAGTCCACCACGTCCAAAGCATCGCCAAAGAGGTTTGCATTTGGTGTGTAGGTGATTGTGTTCAAATTTGCGTCAAACTGAACCACCCCATTGGCCGCAGCGCCCACATTGGTCACTGAGAACGGATCCCCTTCGGTGTCATCGTCGTTGGCAAGCGGGCTGGTGTTGCCTGCCAGGTCGATGGTGATTGTGGTGTCTTCGGTAAGGTCATAGCTGTCTGGCCGCGCAACGGGGGCGTCATTGCGGCCAACGGTGACGCTGATGGTGGCCTCGTCGAACCGTCCGGTGCCGTCACCTATCCGGTAGAGGAATGTGTCCTCGCCGCTAAAGCCCGCGTCGGGGGTGTAGATCAGCTGTGTGAAATCGTCCGAGAAATCCAGCGTACCGTTCTGGGCGGTCGCATGGGCATCCAGAAAGATCGTATCGCCATCGGGGTCATTGTCGCCATCCTCAGGATTGCCCGTCGTCGATTGCAGCGGATCAAAGGTCAAGCTGCTGTCTTGTTGGACAAAAACGGATTTGTCGATGGCATTGGGATCGTCCGGAAGCGCCGCGACGTCGATGGCTACGGTTGCTGTGCTTTCTTGGCCAGCGTTATCGGTGATCACATAGGTAAAACTGTCAGGCCCGTTGAAATCCTGATCAGGTGTATAAAGCAGATTGCCGTTGGCCAGCTCGATCACACCGCCCGAATTGCCTTCGGAGAAACCAAGGATCGAGATGTCATTTTCGCCAAAGTCTAAATCATTGGCCAGCACGTCAATCTCGATAGCGGTGTCTTCGTCGGTGGCGGCCGTGTCATTGAGCGCAAGCGGCGCATCGTCCACAGCGGCAAAGTTGACGGTGATCTGTCCTTGGCTCTCTGCGCCAGTATTATCGCGCAGGGTATAGGTCAGAACCTCTGTGCCAAACACACCAATGGTCGGTGTGACCGTGATCGTGCCATCCTGATTGATCACAGAGGTGCTGAACGAGCCATTTGTGACGCTCGCAACGCTCAAGGTGGCACCTGTGTCGGGATCGCTGTCATTGGCCAGCAGGTCAATCACCAAAGGAACGCTTTCCGTGCCCTGTGCGGTGTCGTCATTGGCAATCGGATCGTCTTGAACAGAGGTGACGTTTACCGTGACTGTGGCCGTGCTGGTGTTGCCGCTTGTGTCCCTGATCCCGTAGGTAAAGCTGTCTTGGCCGTTGAAATCGGCATTGGGTGTGTAATGCAATGTGTCATCTGACAGCAAAACAACCCCGCCGAACGCCCCTTGCGAGAAGCCGTTCAAAGACACATCGTCTTCGCCGAAGTCCTCATCATTGGCCAGAACATCAATCGCGAACGCGGTGTCTTCGTCCGTTGTGGCCGTATCGTCAAACGCCACCGGCGCGTCATCCACAGCGCCAAAGCTGACGGTGATCTGCGCCTGACTTTCCGCACCCGCATTGTCGCGCACGGTATAGGTCAGGATTTCGGTGCCAAATGCGCCCGCATTCGGCGTCACCGTAATGGTTCCATCCTGATTGATCGCAGATATGCTGAAGGTGCCGTTGGTCACGTCAACAACCGTCAAAACAGCGCCTGCATCCGGGTGCGTGTCGTTGCCAAGCACGTCGATCACCAGCGCCACATCTTCACTGCCTTGGGCTGTGTCATCATTGGCCGTTGGCGCGTCTGGCTCATCTGTTACGTTCACGGTGACCGTGGCCGTGCTGGTGTTGCCAGCGGTATCCCTGATCCCGTAGGTAAAGCTGTCTTGACCATTGAAGTTCGCGTTGGGCGAATAGTGCAACGTATCATCGGACAACTGGACAACACCGCCAAAGGCACCTTGCGTGAACCCGTTGAACGACACGTCCCCCTCACCAAAATCCTCATCATTTGCAAGGACATCAATGGCAAATGGCGTGTCTTCGCCCGTGGTGGCCACATCATCGAACGCCACTGGCGCGTCGTCTTGGCCGATCACGTTAAAGGTGATGGTCGATGTCACAATGCGCCCGAAACTGTCGATGATGGAATAGTCGACCGTATCGAGGCCCGCGCCAAAGATATTGGCGTTTGGCGTATAGGTGACCGTACCTTCAATCGCGTTAAAGGCAATCTCGCCATTCACCGCCGTGCCGATGCTTTCAAAGGCAAACGGATCGCCTTCGTTGTCGTCGTCATTGTCCAGAATGCCGCCGGGATAGGCCTCATAGACATCAATGATAATGTTGGTGTCCTCGGTCAGATCAAAGCTGTCGGGCCGTGCGTTGGGCACATCGTTGCGATGAACAGTGACAACAATGTTGGCCGTATCAGTGCGCCCGGTGAGGTCGTCGATGACATAGTCGAAGGTATCGGTGCCAAAGAAATCCGCATCCGGCGTGTAGATCAGGCCGGATCCGTCATCTTTGAACGCGACGGTTCCATCGGCGGCTTCGGTAAAGCTGCTGATGCTGAGCGTATCGCGGTCTGGGTCACTGTCTGCATCCGCCGCATTGCCCGTCGCGGACAAACGTGGATCAAACATCACCGTGCTGCCCTGCTGAAGCTCGACGGTGAAATCCTTGGCAACCGGATCATCCGGCTGCGGGGTTACGTCAATGAACACCTTTGCGCCGCTGACCTTGGCATCATGGTCTGAGAGGACGTATTTGAAACTGTCTTCGCCATCAAAATCCGGGTCCGGCGTGTAAAGCAGGTTGCCGTTATCAAGCAGCTCAACCGCGCCATGGCTCGGCGCTGTGAAGCTGTCCACAAAGATATCTTCCTCGCCAAAGTCTTCGTCATTGGCGCGCACATCAATTTCGATAGAGGCATCTTCATTGACCGCGACATGGTCATCGAAGGCCACCGGCGGATCGTTCACCTGATCAAAGGTCAGCGTCAGCGTGGCCTGTCTTTCGACGCCATCGGCATCGCGCATCGTGTAGGTCAGAACTTCGGTGCCGAACTGTTCTGCAATTGGCGTCACGGAAATGGTGCCGTCTGCGTTGATCTTTGAGGTGCTGAATGTGCCGTTTGTAACATCCACGACAGTCAGAACATCACCCTCATCCGGGTCGATGTCATTGGCCAACACATCCACGATCTGGACCAAGTTTTCCGGCCCTCTGGCAAAGTCATCCACTGGCATTGGCGCATCATTGACCGGCGTGATTGTCACCGCGATATAGGCTGTTGCTTCGGCGCCTCTTGCGTCGCGAACGGTATAGGCAACGATGTCATCACCCGTTGCGTTCAGATCACCGGTGATCGTGATCGTATCGTCGGTAAAGCTGATCTCGGTCTTGTCTCCGAGATAGGCATCGACAATCGAAAAGGCATCGTCCTCTTCATCCGTGACACCCACCAAGGGCGACAGCGTCACAGAGTTTTCTTCGACAATTGTAACCGCCAGATCGGTGATCTCAGGTGCATCATTTACCTCGACCACGTCGATATTTACGGCTGTGGCGACAGAAGCCACGCCGTCTTCGTCGATCAGCTGGTAGGTAAAGAACACCGGCCCGAGAAACTGATCTGCCGCCGTGAATGTCACTGTCTTGTCGTCATTGACAGTGAGTGTTCCCGCACCGCCAATGGTCGCGGTGAAAAAGCTGTAGGTCAGATCATCGCCATCGGCGTCAAAGTCATTGGCCTGTAGATCCATCCGCAGCGGCATGTCCTCAAAGGCGGTATAGCTGTCCGGCTCGGCCATTGGTGCGTCGTTGACGTTCTCAACCGGGCCAAGCAGATCACTTTGCACTCTGCCCGCATTGCCGAAGTTATCGACGTAATCCAACGTCACATAAAACTCGCCGTCCACATCGGCCTGCGTCAACAGATAGGTCGCCTCTGTCGCCCCCTGTACCGGCGTGCCGTTGCGATACCATTGGAAATCCAGCGTCGCAAAGCCGTCACCGTCCGAGAGGCCATCCATATTTGCGGTAAGCGTTTCGTCTTCTTGCGCCAGCCCCGTGATCTCAATCGTGCCGAGCGTTGGCAGGTCTGAAAACGGCGTGCCGAAGATCAGCTTGCTGGGCGAACTGCTTGCCCCGATAAGGAAATCCGCGCCGCCATCGTTGTTCACATCGCCCGCATAACGCACGATGCGGCCCGATCCATCACCCTCAAATCCGTCGACAACAAACCCGTCCAGATCGGTGAGGTCTTCAAGCTCAAAGACACCGCCAAATCCTTCGGTGCGCCCGTAAAGGACAAAAGTTTGGCCGGTGTTGAGGTTAGTATTAGTGCTCTCGCCCGTGTCCTGATCGTAAACAACCTCGCGCGAAAACGTGCTTGTTCCGATCACAATATCCGCAATCCGGTCATTGTTCAGATCATCCACGATCTCGATTGCACCGCCGCCGGTGATGGATTTGAAATCACTCGGGGTATTGGGATTTGGCGAATTGTACCCTTCGGGGAGCGCCAGCGTGAATACTGTGCCATCTGTCCCGTCCAGATCTGCCAGTCTGACCCGCCGGCCCGTACCGCCATCGTCCAGATCAAAGCTTTCGCCCATGGGATCGCCCGACCCGAACAACACATAAGCCCGTTCATTCAGATCACCCTCAACCGCGCTGCCGAAGGGGCCTTTGTTGGTCGCGCGTGAGACCATAATGACAACGTCATCAAACCCGTCCCCGTTGACGTCACCGCCGCCTTGGACCACGCCGCCCGTACGGCTTTGGCCGCCGTCAATGTCGCCGTCGATCAAAAAGCCCTGATCGGAGGTCATCTGTTCCAGGTCGATGCTGCCTGCGAAAGGTTGGTCACTGCCAAACAGGATGAAAGCGCCGCCGGTCCAAGTTGAGCTTGAGCCATCGGGGGAGTCGACGCTGTGGAAGCGCGAGCCAATAATGAGATCGTCAAAACCATCGCCGTTGACGTCACCGGCAGATGCAAGGGAATCTCCGGGATTTGTGAAGTAGTTGGGGCCTAGTAGGGTAAAGCCGTTGGTGCCATCCAGATCCGCACCCGTGATCGTCGCAGGCAATGGATCAGACGCATCAGAGCCAAACACAACATGTGTGGTACTGCCGTAATATGCGCCGTCACTGACGATCATGTCGTCGATGCCGTCGCCGTTGATGTCAAAACCGCCCTCAATGAACTGCTGGCCGTTTGCGCCGTCCATCGCCAGCTTGACGCCTTCTGTTGCGCCTAGGCCACCAAGATCGACGTGATCTGCAAAATCACCATCTCGGCCAAAGATGACGTGGGTGGATCCTGAGGTGCCCACCATGAAATCATCAATGCCGTCGTTGTTGACGTCACCCGCTGCGGCAAGGGAAATGTTAGCATCCCCCGTTTCTGCAAGAACCGAGAAACCTTCATCAAGATCCAGCAGGAATGGCTGGGTCAGCGGGTCAAAATCCGCGTCATCCTTGCCATAGACCACATAGGCAATCGGCGTAATCGTGGCATTGAAGGTCCGATCAGTCCAACCCACCATGAAATCGTCTATGCCGTCGTTGTTGACGTCACCCGCCGCCGAGACCGCAATGATCTCGGGGAATTCAAAGCCGTTGCTGCCGAGGCCCAGATCGATCTCCACAGGGTCGGTTTCGCCGGTGTCAAAGGGCACAATCGGCAGATCGTTGATCTGCGTTCCAATCAAACGAAGGGAACCGCCATCGGACAATCCGATCAGGGTATCCGCGTTATCAATGGTGACCGTCATCAGATCGCGCTCGGCTTCGGTCAGCAGGGACGTGTCGATGAAATCTTTGGCCCCGTCGAAATCATAGGCAACATCCGCGCCCATGTCTGCGTGCACAAAAATCGTGTTAACGCCGTTGCCGCCAAAATGCGTATCGTCGCCCTCGCCGCCATTGTAAAAATCGTTGAAAACGCCGTTGCCGCCCACAAGGGAGTCTTCGCCCGCGCCGCCAAATAGGGTGTCATCCCCCTGTCCGCCAGTGATGCTGTCGTTGCCACCATCACCTTTGATCAGGTCGTTGCCGTCATCTCCAAAGAGGGTGTCTTCGCCTTCAAACCCTCTGAGGGTATCGCCCAAATGGGTGCCGTCCAGATCATCATCGCCGCCAAACACCGCGACCTGATAATAGGTCCAATTGGCTTCGGTCATTAGATCTAGAGGTCTGAAAATTCCTGACAGATAAAACTGCACGTCTGACGGCGCATCGCCCGGCACGACCGCCAGAACGTCTACTTGGCTCGTGGCCGGATCCGAGAAACCGGAGCCAAGGAAGGTGCCCGCGCCATTGGCACCAAAGGCGGTTGAGAAGTTGTAGATAACGTCGTTGGCGCCGGGCGCACTGGCCACATGCACAAATTGCGCGCCGTTTGACGCATCCGACATGTCGATGCCGTGGATGATATCACCCTCGACGCCCGGCACAATCACGCTGCCCGTTGGGGCGAATACCGTTGTGATCAGATCATCCCAGGTTAGGAATTGGTCGGTGAAATCAAATTTTTCGATGTTGGCCGCACGGTTTGTGACGTCATCGAAAGTGATAGTCAGATAGCCCTGATCGTCAAAATCAAAGGTGCTGCCTTCAAAATCATGGCCAAGGACCAGAATATCCGCGCCCGCCTTGCCATCAAATGTGCTGCCGCCGGTGCCGTCAGTTGGGTTGCTGTTACCATCCAAAAGCCGCAGACCGGTATAGAACTCGTTCACACCATCATTGCCGATGGCATGCACGCTGGCCCCATCTGCCACCGCGAGCAGTTCGACATTATCCGGCAAAGTATAATCAACGGTCGTATAGACCGCGTCATAGCCGCCATCGGCCGCTTCACCAAAGATAACGTCGATGGTTTCGTTGATCAGGTAAGTGTCGCCATCGGCGCCGCCAAGAAGGGTATCCTCGCCCAATCCGCCATCCAGCGTATCGCGCCCGCCCTTGCCGACCAGCACGTTTGCCGCGTCAGAGCCGATGATCGTATTGGCCTCATCGTTGCCTGTGCCTGTGGTCACGTCTGTTCCGGTCAGGATCAGCGTTTCAACATGATCTGGCAGGGCAAAATCCACTGAACTTTCGGCAGTATCGTCGCCTTCATTCTCCAGTTCGGTAACAGTCTCTGTGCTGTCATCAATGATGAACGTGTCATCGCCCATCCCGCCGATAAAACGGTCGCGCCCTGTGCCGCCAATGAGACGATCATCGCCCCCCTGGCCTTGCAACAAATCGTTTCCTTCACTGCCAAGCAGCAGGTCCGCACTGTCCAGGCCTTGCACAATGTCGTTGCCGCCACGCCCGTCAAGCGTGTCGGGTACCGGCGTTCCGACCAACACATCGGACCCTTCGGTGCCATCCTTTGCCAGCGCTTTTATCTCGGCAAATGTTTTGTCACCGTCCTTAAAAGACAGGATCTCAATATCGTCCGCGATAAAGTCGACCGACGTCAGAACATCGCCCTCAAAGCGCATGATGTTGACGCCATCGGCAAAGCCCTGAATTTGAGTGATATCTCTGAAATCAAAGCCAAAGACGACCGTATCGACGCCATCATAGCCGCGGGCGTTGTCGTTGCCGTCGCCCAGCACGATGGTGTTGTCCAGATCATTCCCGCTTAGTGCGTCAGACTGCCCTGACCCGATCAGGTTCTCCATATTGGAGATCTGATCACCTTCCGCTTCGCCGCCCGCGAAGGTCATCATCTTGAGATCAACCGAGACGCCAAATTCGGAGAAGGCATAGCTCATTGTGTCGATGCCATCGCCGCCATCGATCACATCGCCGCCCAGACCGCCATAAAACACGGTGTTCTCGGCGTTGCCTACGATCCGATCCGCGCCCTGTGATCCGGCAATCCGTTCGATATTGGTAAATATATCAACAGCTTCTTCAAAACGTTCGACAACATCGACTTCTTGCTCTGGCAACAGCAGATTTGGCAGGAATGGAATGTCATCCGCATCGCTTGTCTGGGTTGCATAGTTCAGGTTCAGGAACTTCCAAACACGTTCCGGCGTGATGGTGCCGCGCGGAACATAGACATCATCGTCCGGGTCATCATTGCCTTGATCAAAGACCTCATAAGTGTTGCGCAGCTCGGTGGTGCCGGTGCTGATTGTGGTTTGCTCGACATAGCCGTCAAACGTGGTTTCTGTTAGGCTGTCGCTCCAGATGAACAGATCGACGGGTGTGTATGACCGCGCAATACCGGACGTATCGCCTGCCCGTTCGCCAACACCTGCCATGGTGATCTGAACGCCGAGTTCCAGAACGCCATAGTCGATCGTGTCGAAATCCGCGCCCCCATCGAGGAAGTTGATACCCGCCCCGCCAAAGAGCGCATCATCGCCTGCGCCGCCTTCAACCGTGTCATCACCAACGCCCCCAATCAGCAGATCCTCACCATCGCGGCCCTGCAACAGGTCATTGCCGGTAGAACCAGCCAGCAAGTTATCGCCTGAATCACCGCGCAATGTATCGTGGCCCACACCGCCGGTGAGGTTTTCGATGCTGATCAGAATGTCCGTGCCCGCTTGCCCGGTTTCGAGATCCGCAACGATGTCAGAGGTGTCATTGGTCAGACGTTCCACACCGCCCTTGGGGTGAACCTGATAGAAGTTCCACGATGCCGTATCAATCCCGGCGCCACCGTCCAACAGATCGCCGCCATTGCCGCCATGCAGATTGTCATTGCCCGCACCGCCATAGAGGAAATCGTTGCCATCCCCGCCAAAGAGGTTGTCCGCACCGCCCAGTCCCAACAACACATCAATGCCGTCCCAGCCGACAATCTCGTTGAACTCTTCGTCGCCCGTGATCGTATCTTCAAATTGGGTGCCTGTGACGTCTTCGATGCCCCCCACCAGAATATCGCCCTCGGCATAGCCACCATCGAGTTGTTTGGTACTGAGATTGACGATGACACTGGCGCGGCTGGTCTCGAACGTGAGCCTGTCCAGCCCCTCGCCGCCCTCAAAGCTTTCGCGGAAATCGCCCGCGACAAAGACATCATTGCCCGCCCCGCCCGACAGTGTGGTGATCTTGTCTTTCTCATAAAGACGTTCAAATGTGATATCGCCATTGGTGGGGTTGTAGGTGCCCAACACGTCATCGCCATCGCCGCCAAACAGCTCACCAGTGGTGAACTGACTGACATAAAGCACGTCGTCGCCGCCATTGCCCTCAAAGATAACCGGAGACAGAATATAACCGCCGGTGATGATATCGCGTTGTTCTGATCCGATGATATGCTCGAACGCAGAAAACTCAGACGCAACACCGCCCGCATCTGGGGTGCTCGGATTGGCCTGAAAGGCCAGCGGCACATCGCCAATTTCCGTCGGGACGATATCGCCTTCTTCAACGCCGTTCACGCCAACAGTTTGCTGAATAAACAGCGGATCATCCACATCAGAGCGCAGGATATCCTCTTTGCCGATCAACGACCCCAGAGGGGTAAGCGGACTGATGTGGACATGCCAGGCAAAATCGCTGTTGCGCAGATCAAGAACATCGACGCCCTCCATCGGAAGCCGAAGGTCATTGGGCGCGTCATCACCATGAAGTTCATCGCCATCAACGGTGTTGTCGTTCCAAATGCGGACCGTATCGCTTTCGCTGCCGCCATAAAAAAGGTCCGGCGAAAAGGCATGTGAGGTGAAGATGTCCGCGCCTTCACCGCCATAAAACACATTGCCGATATCTGTCTCATCGGCAAACAGCTGATCGTCGCCACCATTGCCGTAGATGTGCTGACTTTTGCCGCGCAGTGAAAAGATGTAGTCGTCACCCGTGCTGCCGACGATGAACTCAATATCTTCAAGGTAATCAACGCCGTAGCGATCACCGACAGACACGCTGGTCTGGTATTTGGCGACCTGCTGCTGACCCGGATCCGAGGTTTGCACAACCACAATACCGCCCGGCATGTCGTTGACATTGAAAGCATCAAAACCAGTTGTGGCGAAATCCGGGAATTCAACGCTTTGGTCGTAGAGGGACGAAATCGCGAAGGTCGAGTATTTGACCGTGCTGTATCCGCCTGCCGTATCGTTAAAGTCATCATCGCCCAGACCGCCGATGTATACGTTAGCGCCTGTGCCGCCTTCGATATAATCGTCACCCCAATCACCGATCAGAATGTCGTGGCCAGAGCCGCCATAGATCTCGTCATTGCCATCAAGGCCGCGGATCATGTCGTTGCCTGCGCCGCCATCAAGGCGGTTTACCGCGTCATTGCCGATGATGATGTCATGATTGTCGGACCCGACAACGTTTTCGATGCCTTGGATCACACCTGCATTGTAGGTCACGGTCTCTGATGTGATGCTACCATCGGGATGCTGAGTGTTGATGGTCACGGGATCATTGATGTCATTGCCATCAAAATCCGCGTGAAATTCCACAGACGGTGGAATATAGAATGCCTCTCTGTCGTTTGGATTTGTCGAGCCGAGATAGACCCGCACGTCCCCGCTCGCCAGATTGTAATCCACCGTGTCGATGCCGCCGGAATCGATAATCAAATCACGGTCATAGCCATCAGGGCTGACCACATAAACATCGTCACCCTCGCCGCCGAACAGCGCATCGCCATCATACTTGCGCCGCGTGATGCGCCCATTGCCCCCACTGGACAGCTGGTCATTGCCGCCACCCGTAATGAGGATATCAAGCCCAAAGGCGCCATAGACCCAATCGCGTTGCCCATCGAGTGTAAGCGGCAATTGCCCGCCAATGGGGTCTAGGTTGGTGGCATAGGGAGAGACATAGGCAATCTCGCCATCTTCGCTGCGGGTCTCGATCAGTTGGTCAAACAGCCGCAGGTCCAAACCGTCATCGGCAAAGATGATCAGTTCGATGTTCTTGAGGATGTCCTTGCCGTCATTGCGCTGTGTGACCACGCCATCAATGGTGATGGTCTCGCGGGTGTCGACAACGATCCAATCGCCGGTCGCCACACCATCGCTGATCACGGCGGTGTAATTGTAATCTTCGCGGTTGCCGGCGTAGATCACACTGTCGGGGCTCTCGTCGTCTTCGTCTCCGTTCGGATTGTCGGTGCCGCCGTCGATAATATCATTGCCGCCACCGCCGGACAGAATATCCCGGCCCGTGCCGCCGTTCAGCGTATCGTCAAAATCACCGCCAAAAATGTTATCGTTGCCGCCGAGCCCATCGAGGGTCAGGCTGCCCGTGGCATTCATGGACCCGTTAAGCGTATTGTCCTCATCTGTCCCGATGGACAGGCTTTCGGGGAAATTCGGGTTGTTGATCGTTGCGAGGATACTTTCATATTTCGCAACAATTTCAGTCTCGTAAAAGTCCTGAATTTCCTCAAGGAACAGTTTCTCCAGCTTTTCGGCCAGACCGTCCAACAGATCAATATTTGGCAAAAGCGATGTGATTTCGTCAGCGGCCTTTTCCAGCAAGGCCGTGATCCCAATCTTGTCGATAATCCATTCCAGCGCCGCCTCAACCGGAGCCAGCAGGAAGCTAAAGAATGACCCCATCAGATCCAGCACCGGACCGAGGTAGTCCAGAACGGTCTCTAGTGGATCGGTGATCTTGCTGACCACATCGGTGATCGCGCCCAGCGATTCCGCCAGATCGACAATGATATCCAGAAGGTTATTGTCCAGCTTGGACGACAGCTCTTCCATGGCCTGGTCGATTTCTGACAATTGCGTGACAAGCACCAGCAGGGGGCCATTAATACTATCAGCTTGAGAAATGCGCACTTCGGCCAGTTGGACAGCAATCGCACGGGCATCAGAGGAGTTCTTATCCAGAAACTCAACCCCGGTTGAAAACTGCGATTCAGCAGGCGCAAGATTTTGTTCGGCGCTGGCGAGTTTGCGCGAGTAGGCTTCTGCTGCGACTCCCAAGGCATTTGTGGCCTTGTTGATGTTACCCAGCTGTTTTTGAACCTTGAAAAGGAAATCCCCGATCTTGGTTGACGTCCCCTCCAACGCTTCAATCTTGGTTTCCACCTTTTTGGTGTAGTTGATGACCTTCTCAGCAACTTTGTCGGTCACCTTGGCTGCAGGGCGTGTAAAGGATACCGATTTCAGCGTATCTGAAATATCCTCAACGACCTTGGCGGCTTTTTCGAGCTTTTTGACCTTATCTTTGAGCTTTTCAACGGATTTGAAGGGTCTGGAGGCCAGCTTGACCACCTTTTTTGCACTCCCTGCGGCGTCCGCCACGGACCATGAAATGCTGGCCGCGTCACGCAGCTTTACGGCAGCAGATTCTTGTAGTGTTTCGTCGTTTTCCATTCCGTCCCCACCAAAATAAGAGGGTCCAACGGTTCAAAATACGCCCCCGCCGAACGCTGCCATAGCCCCCGACAATCGAAATCTCGACCTGAATACCGGAACGACGTTACACAAGAGACTCTGGTATCTTGGGTAGCCGAAAGCAATGTTGGCCGAGGCGCTGCATTTAATCAATGATATTATCGGCATGGACCGGAGTTAATAAGCAATTGCAACTACAGCAAGAAACCGCGTTACCGGCGCCACCCAACGACAAAACCCGCAGCGTTTAGCTACGGGCGTATCAGGTATTTTTGGTTGCGGGAGTAGGATTTGAACCTACGACCTTCAGGTTATGAGCCTGACGAGCTACCGGGCTGCTCCATCCCGCGACACTTTTTTTGGCCTACTGCACGTTGTGCTTGAGGCCTTTTTTTGGTCTGTTACATGTTGTTTTGCATCAGGCCATTGGTCTTTTTTGTCATCGTTGAGAGATACTTCTCTAAAAACCTTATTAGGTTTGGCGATGACCTACTCTCCCACGTCTTAAGACGCAGTACCATCGGCGCTACGGCACTTAACGGCCAGGTTCGGGATGGGGCTGGGTGTTTTGCTCGCGCTATGATCACCAAACCAAATAAAGTTTTTAGAGTTTTCCAAGTCAGTACACTGAGTGTTGTGTATGCTTTTGATTTATCTAGTAAAGTCTTGCTTTTACTGGATCAAATCAAGCCTATCGAGCCATTAGTACCAGTCAACTGAACGTATTACTACGCTTACATCTCTGGCCTATCGACGAGGTGGTCTACCTCGGCTCTCAGGGATACCTTG
>Ga0316204_10002150_pt1 | contig 46732 bp, 35 predicted proteins | sample 6monrhotite_MG_2_FD_205661 | JGI IMG/M metagenome (GOLD analysis project Ga0316204, IMG submission 205661) | Microbial mat bacterial communities from mineral coupon in-situ incubated in ocean water Damariscotta River, Maine, United States -... | ecosystem: Environmental > Aquatic > Marine >... | reverse complement strand
TTCGCACCTTCCATGGGACTGCCTGTTCCTGCGGCGAGAATATACATGGCCTGCAAGGGACCGCAGATGATCATCAAGCCGTTGAGCAAACCAAGCATAAATGGATGACTGTGATTTTTTACAGATTTCCCAATGAACTTCATAACAAACTTCGGTGTTTTTATTTGAAAGCGATTGAAGCGAGAAAAAACATTTAACATGCTCAGCCCAAAGAGCAATAAGAATACCCCGGCAATTAGCCCCGCCATACCACGCAAATATGGGGTAAAAGTAATGATGGCACCCAATACCCCAAACAATGCACCTATCGTGGTGTAGGATAATGTTTTTCCCGCGCCGTATAACAAATGTGAGCCGTACTTTGTTTCGCCGTGTTTGGCTGAATTTGCGGTGTAGCTGACCACCATGGCGCCACACATACCGACACAATGAAATCCTGTTAACAGACCCGCCAAAAATAATAAACCGTAGCTAACAGACTCGCCGGGCAGGGGGAGTTGGGTATCATGATTGATGTTAGTATCAATATAAACCAATATGAAAATGGCTGTTAACATTAAAAAAATAATGGAGGTTTTTTTCAGGGGATGATGTGATTTTGGCAGCGGTGCGGCTGCACTTGCTGAGTTTGTTGATGGAGTGTTGTTTGATGCCATGAAAAGTGAGCCTCGACGATAGGGTGATATTAAAGGTCGAAAACTTTATGTCTCATTCTAAGCACGCAACTTATAAAAGTAAATAGATTTGGAGTCATTTTACCGTCACTGAAAAAAGTGTGTGATATGACGCAGTGATGTGTGATATGACGCATGAAAAATAGAAATATGACCGCTGTGGAAGAGTAATTTGTTGAAACAATTAATTATTATTTTTTGGCACGGAGTATGAGAAATATTTCATGACCAAGAGAGCAATTATTCTAATTTTTTAGAGGTAACCGTAGTATGGAATCAACATCTTGTTCAGTAGATAATCAAATTACCATGGATCAAGCAGAAAACAAACAACAAAAACAAAACCATTCGGGGGCTATCTTATTGGGTGCTGGTTTGGCATTCGCTTCTCTCATTTTATTGCCGGCCCTCGCGCAACGCATTGGGATGGGTGGGATATTAGCCGGGGCTTCACGCATTGCTTTGATGAGGGCTTCTAGCAAAGTTGCCAATGGCTCTAGCACAGGTGGTGAATCAACATCGACGGGGTTCAGTTGCCACTAAACCCGAGTAAAACTTTCAACAACTCACGATAAAATAATACGTATTTTTTCATTGGATGTGTTGTTGTTTTTTTTGTTGATGGTGTTATGCTTGTGCAAGCTATCCACATTGCATGTGAATCCACAAAAATTTTGCCTGGATAACTTTGTATGGAAATAGGAGTCAGGATTAAACATGAGTGATTCTGTCTGCTTTTGTGACTTGTGCAGTCTCCCTGTCGAAGTGCCTGGCTTTGAGGTGCAAACCACCGACGGGCAAAAACGATTTTGTTGCGAAGGTTGTTTAGGGATCTTTCAAATGCTAAATGAAGACAAAATTATTTCATCGCAATAATTCAATTCCTCCAAATTTGTTATGATGCATGAGGATCGGGATATAACATATAGGGAGAGCAAACAATGCATTGTCCTAAACATAGTGGGAAACCAGCGGGTCTTGGCGCGCATGCGAGTCATGATTCGGCCAGCCATTTAGTGGCCGTTGGTTCTGGGATCGCTGCTAGCGCAGCCGCAGCGTCAGTTACAAAAAAAACAGGGAGTGGCATCATGATAAAACTCACAAAAAATCCGTTCGTGGTATTTGGGCTAGGCGTAGCCGCCGGTTTTTTGGTGCATAAGTATCGAAAAGAAATTATTGGAACGGCCTCCCGTGCCGGAGAAAAAGGAAAAGATTTTGTTTTACAGCAAAAAGAGAATTTAGAAGATCTTGTGGCAGAGTATAAAGAAAACGAAGACGACGTGGGAAAAACAGGCAAGCCAGGGAACAATTAACAAAATAAAGGTATTCCATCCGTTCTATTTTTTTCTTTGTATGAGGAGTCGTTGGTGATGTCGATTCAGCAACAAGTTGAATTAAGGTATTTTTCGGCAGGACATATTCGCTTTGATATACCAGACATACTCTGTCTAACCGATCAAGCTGAACAAATTAAAATGGCGCTCGGTGAAATGGACGGTGTCTACCGCGTTGATCTGCATCCCAATCAAGGTAAACTTTCTATTCGTTACATTGATTCCATTTGCGACTTTCGTGAAATTGCCAAACATTTATATTCTTTTTTGAGCAAAATCAAATTCAGTCGTGACCTCTCTGATCGCGACAAGTCTCAAGCTACTAAGACGGTGGTACCCCGTGCTAAGCGAAAAGCACTAACCCGTCGTTTTCGTGAAACACGTTTTGGCGCATGGCTGCAGGCTAAAAAAGAAGAACTAAAAGAAACCTTGCAAGCCGCTAAGATCATGATCAAACGCGGCATCAAGCGCAGTGCGAGTAGCGGTGGTCCATCCAGTTGGATAACGGAGTTTGCCACCGATTTATTAGTGCTTTATCTGATTAAAATTCATTGGCATCGGGTTGTGCATCAATGGTTGGTTACGCCGTGGAAACATCGGTATGAGTTATTGTCATCGTTTTATATGGTTTATTTATTGGTGCATTCACGCACCGTAAAAACGGCTTAAAAAGGTCAGCTCCGATGATGACAATGCCTGAAGAAAATGGTCAAATTGATAATCAACGGGTGAGATCGATCGCGCCGCAACATTTTGTCATCAATCATCAATTGCAGCGACGGGTTCGTATCACGGTTAAATCATTACGTAACGACCGGGAGCGAGCTTATATTCTCGAAATTCTGTTGTACAAGCGCGATGGAGTAAAGCGCACTCGGCTGGTGCCTGCCATTGGCTCGCTTATCATTGATTTTGATCCAAGTAAAATCCCGAAAGATACTTTATTTACCGTTCTTGATGCGATCATCCCCAATCTGGGTAAGCAGCAAGCCAGTGCCAATCAAAATAAAGAGAGCAGACTTTCAGGCGCGCAGTGTGAAGTCAATTTTGCCATTGAGGGGATGACCTGCGCATCTTGTGCCTGTCTTGTTGAGTTAATACTTAAGCGTGATCCGCGTATTGGTCAAGCCAGTGTTAATTTTGCTTCTGAAACAGCCACGGTGCAGGGTGGATTGTCCAAGCAAGCGGTATACGAAATCGTAGAACGGGTCGGGTATCGTGCGCTGCCATTAGATACCTTATCTCAGCGTAAGGTGCTGGTGGAGCGCGAAGAGAAACGCCTTGGCATGGCACGTCGCCGCTTAACATGGGCGGCGATTTTTACGGTACCACTGATGGCGATTGGTATGTCGCATGCACAGGGTAGAATTTGGCATTGGTTGCAGTTGTTATTATCAACGCCGGTGGTCACATGGGCGGGGCGTCCATTTTTTGAAAAAGCGTATAAACTTGCCAAGCAACGTTCAGCCAATATGGACTCGTTAGTGGCCATGGGAGTGGGTTCAGCCTACTTGTATAGTATTGTGGCGTTATTTAAGCGCAGTCACGCAATTTATTTTGAGGCAGCAGGTAGTATTATTACGTTTGTATTACTCGGGCGCTATTTAGAGGAGCGTGCCAAAGGCAAAGCCCATGAAGCCATTTATCGTCTGATTAATTTGCAGCCAGAAGTGGCGCATGTGATACGTAGTGGCAAAGAAGTCACCGTGTCTGTTGATGATTTGGTGGTGGGCGATCTGATGATCATCCGCCCTGGTGACAAGATCCCCACGGATGGTGTCATTCAGGCGGGTATCACTAGCATGGATGAGTCAATGGTTACCGGGGAAAGTTTACCGATAATCAAAGAGCCAGGCAATCAGGTGGTTGGCGGATGCATCAATGGTAATGGTTCCCTCCGAGTTCAAGTCACCGCCGTGGGTGGAAATACCGTATTGGCCAGCATTATTCATATGGTTGACCAGGCACAATCTTCGAAGTTGCCGATTCAGAAAACAGTGGATCGAGTTTCATCGATTTTTGTGCCAAGTGTGATGGCGATTGCGGTCATCACCTTTATCGGAGCGAGAATGGCGGGTTTGGGATTTGCTAGCGCATTTTCTCGTGCGGTTTCGGTATTGTTAATCGCTTGTCCTTGTGCGCTTGGCTTAGCGACACCAGCGGCGGTGATGGTGGGTACCGGTCAAGCGGCACGTCGCGGCGTTTATATTCGTAATGGCGAGAGTCTGCAAGCGGTGACTAAACTCACGACCATTGTCTTTGATAAAACTGGCACCATTACCCAAGGCAAAGCACGGGTCACTGATTTTATCAATCTTAGCCAACAAGATAAAAGCTATGTGTTGGCACTGGCGGCAGCGGCTGAAACTGGCTCAGAGCACTTTCTCGCTAAAGCCATTGTCGCCCATGCGCAAGAATGCGGAATTGAAGCGCTGAGTGCGGAACAATTTATGGCTACCCCCGGCTTAGGTATTCGCACAACTGTCGATCAACATCAATTATTCATTGGTAACCAGTCTTGGCTAGAGCAAGCGGATGTGAACCTTGATGCCGCAATGGAATATGCCGAGCAGTTAGCCACACAAGGTAAAACTCCCGTTTATTTAAGCATTGATGGTCATATCGCTGGTCTATTTGGCATTGCCGATCAACCTCGTTCCAATGCCAAGCAAGCCATCGAAAGACTGCACAAACTGGGCGTGAAAACCTTGATGGTTACCGGAGACACCGCGCAGACGGCACGTTACATTGCGCAGCAGGTGGGGATTGATGATGTTATCGCGCATGCGCGACCTGAGCGCAAGCTGGAAATCGTGCGTGAATTGCAAAGCCAGGGAGCGTATGTTGGCATGATTGGCGATGGTATTAATGATGCACCCGCATTGGCTGCCGCTGATGTGAGTTTCGCCATCGGTACTGGAACAGACATAGCCATCCAAACTGCCGATTTGATTTTGATCAAAGGTGATATCAATAAGGTTGCCGATATGATGGAATTAAGCGGAGCCACTCTTCGCATTATCCACCAGAATCTATTCTGGGCATTTGGCTACAATATTATCGCTATTCCTATCGCCGCCTACGGAAAACTTAACCCAATGATTGCTTCAGTGACCATGGCGCTCAGTTCTGTCTCCGTGGTAGCAAACTCTCTGAGATTGCAGAAAAAATAAACTTTTCTTTTGGCGCGGCACAAGATGTGTATTTAGCTGCCAATGTGACTATTGCCTGATGATTCTCAGGTTAGGTCGGTAGATTTTAATACCCGTTGTATCACCTGTTTGGTATATTGATATCCTCTTGCCTCGCCACTAGCCCGTGGGCCAGCCACATTCAGGGTGGCGATAGACTGAGATATGATAAACTTTTTTATTTCTTCTGAGGCCTGCTCTATGGAAGTATCTTCGGCATCAACCAAAAGGTAAGGTTTGTTCTCTTTGATACAAAAGCAAAGTGTTTGTTTGGTGCCTCCCGATGGACAGGAAAAATAGATAATCACCGTTCCATCGCTATCAATGACATTTTTTTTAGTGCGTTTTTTATAACCCGCGCCAGGTAATGACTTGACGGGATAAATTTCTGGGATAATGCCATCTTCCGCTTTTCGTCCCTCAGGGCACCATCCTCCCGCTTCAATACCACTCTCTAATGCGGCGTCCAATGCAGCCCTGTCCACGCCTGTTTGAGCACCTGATACGATTTTCATATTTTGTTTTCGACGTGTGTTGTTTGTTATGGATATGAGGTTTGCTGAAAATGTTTACTCGCGTTATTTCTCATTCCCACGCGGGAGCGTGGGAACGCAAAATAAACCATCAGTAATGCGGAGGTGGGGTTTCCTCATGTTCGGGTGCAACCAGGGGTTGTGCCAGCGATTTTAATTGCGTCTTTAACATTTTCATGTTCTTTTCCAATTTAGCAATTTGAAATTGTTGTTTGGTAATGACGTCATTAAGCGCTTCGATGGTACTGTCCTGAAAAGCAATACGAGTTTCCAGTTCTGTTAATCTTTCTTCCAGAATCGTGCCCTCATTTTAATGAATCATCCATTGGTTATTGTACTTTAATCGATGACTTTTCAACTAACAATGGATACTTGTAACCAAAACCAAAATCCGTATCCAGCACGACGGTGCCGGTAATAATGACTTGATCACCGACACTTGCGGTTTCGCTACTGGTGACAATTAAATCATTGGTGTCTTTTTCGCCGGAGCCATCTTGCACATGTAGGAAATTACGCTTCATAATGCCATTATTGACTTTGGTCACCTTTCCCTTAACGGAAACCTGCTTGCCTTTTAATTGTGTTTTTTCCAGATGCACGGCTTCTACCGTTTTGGTCAATGCGTCCTCTGCAAAGCCTTGTGAAGATATAAATAAAAATAGGCTAAAAGTAATGGTTAATTTTACAACACTCACGTAATTCTCCTTCCGTTTACTGTCTTGTTTTTGCTGTTACTTATGGTTAGTTGACACTTTTACCACAATTCTAAGATTGGCAAAAGGTACTGACTCAAATTATTAACAAATAAATTATGTCTTGCGCAATCCGTGTTTGAATATCTTAAATAAAATTTTGGGGTGTAATAATGCCGTTGGTAATTTCGTCATATGCAGTATGGAATAATAGGCATAAGTGACATCTCGATCTTTTGTTCCTGCTTGAGAGACTGCATCTGAAAAGCGATGCATCATTTTTAATATCACTCCAGCTTTCATACCGGTTGTCTTTGGCCATCGTAAATCTTCGTTTTGTGAAATTATCCAGGGCAATTGATAGCTTTGACATAATTTTGTTTGTATTTTTTTACACTGTTGATTATCAAAAATGCTTGCTTCGTTAAGCAATGATTTAAGCTTTTCCGCCGCAATGGTCGCGCTTGTTATTCCTTGGCCGTAAATCGGATTAAATGATGTGATGGAATCGCCGAGAGTTAAAAAACCTTTTGGCCATTGTTTCATTTTATGGTATTGGTGAAAGTGGCTTTCGTTTTTTATAAATTGCTTGATCTCGGAAATTGGATCGGCATCTTTTATTGCATTGTAAATAGTATCGGCACGCAAGTTTTTTGCGAACGCTTTAAAAGCCAGGGCATCACTCGGTGGATAATCTTTAGAAAACCCAAATAACGTGACAATGTGTTGATTATTTTCAATGGGCAATACCACACCGCCGCGTGTTTCGGCAGGATCGTTAGCCATAATCAGGGTTGTGCGATATTGGTCGGGTAAGCTGATATTTTTGTACAGCCGTGATGCGTATCCAAGGTATGGTGAAATCGATTTTCGGGGTACTTGGCCAAAGTCCTGTTTTTCTAAATACAGAGGTGCTTTACTATTGCGACCCGTGCAATCGACAACTAGATTGGCTTGCTGGCTATGGGTATGCTGATTTAATGTGTAATGAATAGTCGGGTTTTCATTGCTGGCAAGTTGTACATCATTCACTGACGCTGAATCGATGACTTCAAGATTCGAAAGCTTATCCAAAACATGGCTACGTAATGTTTGCTCTAACAGATATCGACTTTGACATAACAGCTGTATATCTGACTCAAAGCGAGCCATAAAGCCCTTGGGGAAAAGCGATTGCCAGTCATTAGTGGCACTGGTCGACATCGCTCCCGCTTCTCTCAAAATATCAATAAAGCCCGGTAAAAGATGCTCTAATCCCAAAAGCCCACGCTGCAACAGAATATGTGCATGCGGCGCCTGGGCTGTGCCTTTCCGAGGATGTTTTGCATCCGCCAGGGTATCCCGATCAAAAATTATAACTCTTGAAAAATAGGGAGACAATACTGTTGCGGCAAGCAACCCTGAAATACTACCGCCAACAATGACAGCTGTTTTTTGCATGGGATTTCTATCTTAATTTTCCATTCCTAAACCACCGAGAATAAGGGAGGTGCTTTATGCTGCCCACTAGCACACCCCATGGGCAATGGTTTTCTTGAAAGGTAGCGTGGATTAAGCGTAGTGAATCCACATGTCAATTTTTTCCAAAGTCCCAATCCCTTTGTAGGGTGCGTTAAAACAACCCCCAACGACGAATTCTATTTTTAATGAGAGTGCAGTATTCATCGCTGTTTGGTGCATACAATGCACCCTACCTGATTGCTATATTGCGGCAACAATATAAAGTCTCAATCCCTTCGTAGGATGGGTAGAGCAACGCGAAACCCATCAATTTCAATTGCGGCAACAAAGGTCTCAATCCCTTCTTAGTCAGGGCATCATTCCAACAAATAATTTTGATGGCAGTGGAATACACTGCGTCTCAATCCCTTCTTAGTCAGGGCATCATTCCAACGTGATGATATTTCTACTTAGACGCTATACTGAAGTCTCAATCCCTTCTTAGTCAGGGCATCATTCCAACCCCTCTTGACTTTTCTGAATGATAGAAATTTCAACGAGTTGCGGGAAATTTTTATTGATCATTTTTTGATCGAAAAAAGTTAGCTTTTTTTTGCTGGATTTTTTATCGAATTTTGTTTGATTCATGTCCAATTTCAGGTCATTTTTCCATCAGTGGTGTCAGGTCTTGTATATTGAGTTTTGATGCTCAAAAACGACTATAAAGAATTTAATTAACAATCACAAGTTTCTATTATTCTGGGATTTGAAAGATGCTGGAGTAGATATCATTGCATACACTAAGCCGCGCCGCTTAAGGCAAACAATAATTGGCTATTGTCGGTCTGTTGGAGCTGGTTGAATATCCATTCCTTAGCTTTGCTCAATTGGTAAGCTATGATCTGCTGCCCATTCTCCCATGGAACCGTCATATAGCGACAGATTTCGATATCCTAAACGGTGCAATAGGAAAAGCACTAGCGTTGCTGATATACCGCCACCACAATAAGCAATAATTTCAGTGTTAATTTTAGCTGGGATTCCGGCTTGTAAACATTTTTTTTCGATTTCAACCAGGGGCAGAAAAGTGTGGGTTTGTTTATCGAGCAAGCTTTTTGCTGGCAAACTGATACTGCCTGGAATTCGTCCGGGGCGGCCATAACGACTCGGGGAGTGCCCTAGAAAATAAGGCTTGCTGAGTGCATTGACAAGGTAAGTGTGACGATCATCAATGGCAGTTAATACGGTATCTTTGTCCGCCAAATAGGCTTTTCTTGGTCGAGCGGTAAACTTCGCCGGGGGATAACAACATGCGGCGGCTGAGATGGGACGGGATTCACTTAACCATTTATCAAAACCACCGTCTAACACCGCAATCTGATTAAAACCAAACGCTCGAAACATCCACCATAATCGTGTTGCCCACATTATATTTTTATGACTATAGAGGATAACCAGCGATTGTTCACTAACGCCTTTTGCGGCAATGGTTGTTGCAAATCGTTGGATGTCGGGGAGCATAAAGCGCAATGAGGTTGTTTGATCCGAGAGTTCCTGTGGCAGATCGAGAAAACCTGCGCCAGGGATATGTTGCTTGAGATAGTCATTCTTTCCGCTTTCAATACGGTATGGGCGCTCTTGAGCACTGTTGGCGGGATGTAAGTACACGGTACAGTCAAAGACTCGAAGTAACGGATGTTGTAAATTTTTCGCCAACCATTGTGTCGTCACTAGAGGTATTGTCATGCGCAGTATCCGGCAAATTTTTTCTGGATTGTTGAAATCGACATTGGGTGACCTATGACTTGGTCTCGCTTGATTTTTGATTCCACAAGAATTTCCTTCGCGATGTTCAAACGCTAGGCTGCTCAGTATTGGTTGAAAGATGGGGCTTCTCAAAAACTTACCTGTTTGGTGCCTCGGCTCTATCTCCTGAGTTTTGCCTAAAGCACCTATTGTTGACGCGCTACCTCCGGCTTCCATGCAGTTGCCATCTTTCGGCTATTTTTGCTTGTTATTTAATCGTAAAAAATAAAATTAGGATGGTTATTCCTGCTCTTTTATTCAATTAAAATCAACAAATATGTGTCAAATCTGAGCGCTAAATAGGGAGGTTATCATCTGGCCTATTCATAACAATGTAGAGTTTTAATTGTGGAGGGGAAGAATACCTTTTCAAGATACGCCGTGAATACGTCCTGTTGGCTTCGACGGTAACATCCATGTCGTTGACAATCTCGAAAAGGCTTCTTCTCCTTGGCGCTCAGTTGAGTACAGCCAAGGGTCCTCAGAAGCACATTTTACATGTTTATCGTCATTCGCCAACGACTTTGGTCTGTCAAGGTAATATTCACATTTTACCCCGTTAATTTAGCGATATTTTTTGATGGTCTTCTCCGCTGCCAGGCGGGAGTGAGAAATTGATGGGGAAATTAACAATGATTGAAGCTTCATTCTTATTAAAGATGTCGGTAATTTTAACAGTTCAAGTCGTTTTGGTGTTGTTTGACTTTTGATCGACAATGTAAATTATTGTTATTTATTAGATTTTTTTTTAGGCTTACAATATGCTTAAGCATTTCTTGTTAATTTGATTAACAAGATTTATACAAATAAAAAAACTAATGATTTGGAGAATCGGAATATGAATCTAAGACCCCTCAAGCTAGTTAGCGCATTAGCATTCACTGTAATGTTGTCCCCAACTGCGTACGCTTTTTCTGTGGTTAGTTATTGGAATGGTGGTGGTTACCAATATCAGTTAACAGCCGATGGAGGCACTATTTATCGTGCCGCTTATAACAGTTCGACAATTGATAAATATGATTCTGTGGGTAATTATTTGGGTAACTTTACTGCGGGAAGCTCGCGCAGCCTTGGTGCGGCGGGTGGAAAAATGGTAACCAAGAACGGTGCATCGTTATCGTTATGGGATCTTAATACAGAAATGTTGATTACGAATGTTACTACTTCGAACAACTCGAATCATGGTCTAGCTTATGATCCAAATAGCAACAAGGCCTATTTTGGGACAGGCAGTGGTGGTGTTTATACTTATGACTTTGATGATGGTTCTAATGTTTATTTAGGTAATTTAGGCAATGCAGATGGTCAAGGTTCGAGTTACTTTGAAGATCTGGAAATTGCTGGTGGGTTTTTATGGGTTATTGATGGCACTGATTCTGACATTTTAAAATATAACTTAGATGGTAGCTATGTTGGCAAAGAAACGACCAATGCAGGCTTGCATATTGAGGGTTTTGGCTATGATGAAACAACAGCCAGTTTTTGGGGGCATTCAGATTATACGCCTGACTTTGGGGCAAATAATGGTACTTCCGGTTATTATGTGCAAGAGTTAGCAGGTTTCAATCAAATTGCTCCACCACAACCTGTACCACCCCCATTGGCACTGGTGCCAGCACCAGCACCTTTAGCGTTAATTGCGCTTGGTTTAATAGGTCTAGGGGTTCGTCGCCGCCAATAAGGAATGGCTGCGTAATAACTTCCCGATTATTTAGTGTTTAGATTTGGTTTGTATTCGCCTAACGTACCTACTGTTGGTGCCCTACCTTCTGCATCTATGCAGTCGTCACTCGGAAGGAACCTCAATGGTAGGCGCTTTAGGCGTCTCAGGAGATAAAATTGAGATGCGAAATCGGGATGCTATTGCAACCCCATTCCTGAGTGCAGGTAACCACTAAATAAAAAAATGGCTCTAGAAAAGGAGCTGTTTTTTTTCGGGAGAAAATTTGGGAGCAAACTTTCTCCCGTAGGTTAACAAGTGTCTCGTTCCCACGCAGGAGCGTGGGAATGCCTAGCGGAGTATAAAATGACGATTGAGTTAGATTAGTGTTTTAGTCTGCTTAATAGGTTAAACAGCCTGGAATGTTTTCCCTGTGTCAGCTTAGTGGGTCTTGTGCTAGTGGTTTGCTTTTGTTTGCATTGCCATTCCTTAGGTATTTGAAATCGATGATATGCGGAACCATTCGGCCAATTCAATTTCGCTGGTATTCCCCGAAGCGAGTGATTCAAAAATTATAACGGCTTCGGCTTCTGGCGCAGCAAGCGAGTGCCCATTTATTTCTAAAAAAAGGCTACCAATGGTCAATGCTGTTCGTTTATTGCCATCAATAAAAGGATGATTCTTGGCAAGGCCAAAGCTATATGATGCAGCGAGCTCAAAAATTGATGAGTTAGGCTCATATGCCAATCGCTGTTTTGGTCTTGCAAGTGCCGAGTGTAATAGTGCCTCATCCCGAATGCCGGTTGAGCCACCATGTTCAGCTAACAACATTTGGTGAATGGCAAAAACTATATCATCTAATATCCAAATGGGTTCATTCATTTGGCAAGTTCATGAAGTGCGTTACGGTATTTTTTCATTACTTTCTCCGCTGCCTTCATCTGAGATTCAAAGTCTTCTTGATAAGGTGTAAGGATATATCCCTCAGGACTCTCTACAAGATACAGGGTATCTCCCTTGTTTGCTTTCAATTTAATAAGTGCTTCTTTGGGAAGGAGAATTCCCATGGAATTACCCACTGTAGTAATTTTAACTTTCAGCATGGCGTCGCACCTTTTTGAGTTATAACGAATGTTATTACGATTGTAGATGTGGCTATCAAGTGCGTCAACTCGGACTGGCCTTTCCGCTGTGTTTCAGTCCTTTCTGTATTGCCACGCAGGAGTCTGGGAGCGAGTTAAAACCCGCCCCTGGAATATGCCACTGTCAATACGATAAGGATGTTCTTGTGCCTGATTGGTAAGGCGTAGATAAGTCGTGCAATCAAATACCCGAAGCTGCGAGTCATGTAAATTCTCCGCTAATCATTGGGTACTCATTAGAATGGATTGTTGTGTTGCCGATGCCTTTGTGGCAAATGGTGCTTTATGGTGCGTATAACTCACCCTGCGAATACCGGCTTAGGGGGATTTTTAGGTCTCAATCCCTTCTTAGTCAGGGCATCATTCGAACTAAACGATCTGGCAAGCAGCCACCTTCTGTTTGGTCTCAATCCCTTCTTAGTCAGGGCATCATTCGAACCCCTCTTGACTTTTCTGAATGATAGAAATTTCAAAGAGTTGCGGGAAATTTTCATTGATTATTTTTCGACCGAAAAAAGTTAGTTTTTTTTGCTGGATTTTTCCTCGAATTTTGTTTGATTCGCGTCCAATTTCAGTTCATTTTTCCATCAGTGGTGCCAGGTCTTGTATATTGAGCTTTTGATGTTCAAAAACGACTATAAAGAATTTGATAGGCAATCACAAGTGCTAATAACATTTGATTTTGCTCTCGTGTCGATTGTATCGGGCAATGGTCTTTACTAGCCGACATTGGGTTGCCCAATGTCGGCACTAAAAAGAGTTTCAATATTTAATTGGAATGAACAACGCCGTTAGGGATTGCGGACGAATATCAGCTTGTCCGGCATTAAATATTTCGTTCTTTTGTGCTAGACCATAATAATTATGTGTTCCAGCAGATTCGACCCTGTATAAATAAGTTACACTGTAGCCTAACGAATATCGGTCATTACTTCTCGTGTCCAAAAAGCCAGGACGAACTGATGTATCCATTTCTGATGTCGAGGCTCCAATACCGATTTCCACTTGGTTGGGTGTATCGAAGAGAATAATATAACCTGAATGGGTTACTAATATATATCCATCCCCTGGTGTTGTCATTGACACTTTTGCTACTTCATTGATCAAGAAATTATTCTGATGGATCGTTGTAATACGTGGTTTAATCGTAATAGCAGCGCCTACTGTTGAATTGATTGTCGTCTCTTCTGTAAAACTAATGCCAGCTCCGGCAGAGTACGTTGTATCCGTGTCGGCATCTAATTCACATGTCGGTGTGCCATCCTCTGAGATATCTCTTAGGGAAGAACCTTCAGCGCAAGCTGAATTCAAACGTCTTTGGAGATAAGTTTGATCAGCACTCAAGGTAACTGCTTTGGTTGTATCGTTGACTGATTGCGTTAAGCCATTTTCAGTAATGATATCCGTCGGTGCGTTGCCGCAAGTGACGGTACCGTCTTCATTAATGCGAGTGACTGCTTGTCCAACAGTGCAAGTTCCAGTGACTCGTGTTTGAATGACCGTTGTATCAACGATCAAATTTGCTTCCCCGGAATCAATCCCTCCGGTTAAACCACTACCGGCTGCGGTATTGACTGCGGTAACATCTCCTGTGGATGTCGACGGGGTGCTACACACGGTGGTACCGTCTGCGGCAATACTCTTAACATAGTTGTCGTCGGTGCAATCCGCGCCGGATAATTTAGTTTGTACTACATTGGTATCGATGGCTAGATTGGCTTCCCCGGAATCAATGCCACCGGTTAAACCACTGCCGGCTGCGGTATTGACGGCGGTAATATCACCTGTGGATGTCGACGGGGTGCTACACACGGTGGTACCGTCTGCGGCAATACTTTTGACGTAATTGTCGTCGGTGCAAGCCGCGCCGGATAATTTAGTTTGCACTACGTTGGTATCGATGGCTAGATTGGCTTCCCCGGAATCAATCCCTCCGGTTAAACCACTGCCGGCTGCGGTATTGACGGCGGTAATATCACCTGAGGATGTCGGCGGTGCACTACAAGTCACGGCACCATTATCCGCAATGCTAGCGACATATTGACCGGCAGAGCATATGCCATTGCTTAGTTTTGGTTGAATGACAGACGTGTCGACAGACAAAATAGCTTCGCCTGATTCCGCGCCACCGGTTAAACCGGTGCCTGCGGTCACAGCAGTCATGTCGCCGTCGTTCCCAGTAGCAACATTATCAATCTCACACACGACGGTTCCGTCTTGATTGATTTTTCGAAGGTAAGTTCCAGCATTGCATTCCTGTGTGATTTCATTTTGTTTGCTTGCTAGAGCGTCAGTGTTATCTTTGACTCCATTCGCATTGGTAGTTATTCGATCATCATTGTCATTGATCGCATCAGCCAGCGTGGAAAAATTCTCATTGACATCGTTAGCAATCGCTTTTTCTCCGGCGACGAAACTATTAGGGATAGTCACTTCACTGGCCGATGTGATAGCCGAGAATAATAGTATTACGATGAAACCTAGATAACGCATTTTGTCCTCCGACATTTAAGGTAACTTGTTAGAAATGGGCGACGTGATAACTTCCCAGTTTCGCGCCCAGGTTTAGTTTGTATTTTTTTGTTTAGAGTGAACAAAAGTATAGGAATAGTAATTCTATTTCGAGCTTTTGTCATTGACGATGGTGTGGATGCTGGGTCCCTGCACTCCCTGTAGGTAAAGATGGGCTGAAGATTGCATCGCCGATTGCTTAGCAATTATCCCCAGCTATCTTCATCCCATTTTATTTTATTCCATTCAGAGCTTTCCTGCGTTTCGCACGGACCCTGTTGAGAAGAATTTGGGTTTTCGCAATGTTCTTCATCATGACCTGCAAGACCGCATGCACTAAACAACAAAAATAAAACAAAAATAGCAGTTAACTTAATTAGTTTTGATATAGTCATTTTTAGTATATTACTCTATTTCTGATAAAAGCCAAATACCGAAATTTTTAGCAGTTATTTACAAACTTCAATGATGCATCACCGATTTCTGTGAAAACTAAGGAATGGACTACGCAATAACTTCCCTGTTTGGCGCTCAGATTTGCTCTGTATTCGGCTAGAGCGCCTATTGTTGGTGCCTATGTCCCTATAGGCGAAGACGGACGGAAGATGATAACTGCACGGATGTAGAGCGCCAACAGTAGGCGCTTTAGGCAGCTCAGAAGACAGCGCCGAGATGCCAAGCCGGGAAGTTATTGCATAGCCTATTGCTAAGCCGTTTTTTCATAAAATTGATTGAGCTGCTGGACAATGCGTAACGCATCATTGTCGTTGATGATGGTTTCAAGGTTCGAAAGCTTAGGAATGAGCACGCAATAACTTCCCGGTTTCGCATCCCATCTTCCGCCTGTCTTGGCCCGTTCTTCAAAGCTTCCGCGTCCTGCTCACGCCCCTTACCTACTTCCCTGTAGGCAATCACAAAAGCTCGAAAGAGAACCACTATTCCTGCACTTTTGCTCAATCAGAACGAACCCCAACAGTAGGCGCTTTAGGCGAATACAAACCAAATATGGGCGCCAAACCAGGAAGTTATCACGTGCCCATTCCTTATCCAAAACATGACGACGCAATGTTTGATCCAACAGATGATAACTATAAAGAATTTGATTGGCAATCACAAGTCTGTTAATAACGGTTGATTTTTCTCTTGTGTCGATTGTGCCGGGGAATGGTCTTTACTAACCGACATTGGGCAGCCCAATGTCGGTACTAAAAAGAGTTTTAATATTTAGTTGGAATGAATAATGCCGTTAGGGATTGGGGGAGTATATTAACTGGTCCAGCATTAAATATTTCGTTCTTTTGTGCTAAACCATAATAATTATAGGTTCCAGCAGATTCGACACTGTACAAATAAGTTACACTGTAGGCCAACTCATATCGGTCATTACCTGTCGTGTCCAAAAAACCAACACGATTTGATGTTTCCATGGCTGATGTTGTGGCTCCAATACCGACTTCCACTTCGTTGGGTGTACTGAATAGAATAATATAACCTGAATGGGTTACTAATATGTGTCCATTCTCCGGGGTTGTCATTGACACTTTTGCTACTTCATTGATGGAAAAGTCATTAGTACGAAGTGCTCTAAAACCAGGTTTAATTGTAATAGCAGCACCCACTGTTGAGTTTATGGTGGTCGCTTCTGTAAAATTAATACCTACTCCGGCAGAGTACGTTGTATCCGTGTCGGCATCTAATTCACATGTCGGTGTGCCATCCTCTGAGATATCTCTTAGGGAAGAACCTTCAGCGCAAGCTGAATTTAAACGTCTTTGGAGATAAGTTTGATCAGCACTCAAGGTAACTGCTTTGGTTGTATCGTTGACTGATTGCGTTAAGCCATTTTCAGTAATGATATCCGTCGGCGCGTTGCCGCAAGTGACGGTGCCGTCTTCATTAATGTTAGTGACTACTTGTCCAACAGCGCAAGCTCCAGTGACTCGTTTTTGAATAACCGTTGTGTCAACGACTAAATTTGCTTCACCAGACTCAATACCACCAGTTAAACCACTACCGGCTGCGGTGTTGACCGCAGTAATATCACCTGTTGAGGCTGGCGGTGTACTACACACGGTGGTGCCGTCTGCGGCAATACTTTTAACGTAATTGTCGTCGGTGCAAGCCGCACCGGATAATTTAGTTTGCACTACATTGGTGTCGATGGCTAGATTGGCTTCCCCGGAATCAATGCCACCGGTTAAACCACTGCCGGCTGCAGTGTTGACCGCAGTAATATCACCTGTTGAGGCTGGTGGTGTACTACACACGGTGGTGCCATCTGCGGCAATACTTTTAACGTAATTATCGTCGGTGCAATCCGCGCCGGATAATTTAGTTTGCACTACATTGGTGTCGATGGCTAGGTTGGCTTCCCCGGAATCAATGCCACCGGTTAAACCACTGCCGGCTGCGGTGTTGACTGCGGTAATATCGCCTGTGGATGTCGGCGGTGCACTACATACGGTGGTACCGTCTGCGGCAATACTTTTAACATAATTATCGTCGGTGCAAGCCGCGCCGGATAATTTAGCTTGCACTACATTGGTGTCGATGGCTAGGTTGGCTTCCCCTGAATCAATACCGCCAGTCAAGCCACTACCGGCTGCGGTGTTGACTGCGGTAATATCGCCTGTTGAGGCTGGTGGTGTACTACAAGTTACCGCACCATTTTCCGCAATGCTTGCGACATATTGACCCGCTGGGCACAAGCTATTAGTTAGTTTTTGCTGAATGACAGACGTGTCGACAGACAGAGCTGCTTCGCCTGATTCAGCGCCACCGGTTAAACCGGTGCCTGCAGTCACAGCAGTAATGTCGCCGTCGTTCCCAGTACCAACATTATCAATCTCACACACTACGGTTCCGTCCTGGTTGACTTTTCGAAGGTAAGTCCCTGTAGTGCATTCCTGAGTGATTTTATTTTGTTTGCTTGCTAAATCGTCAACGTTATCCTTGACTCCATTAGCATTAGTATTGATTCGATCATTATTATCATTGATCGCATCAGCCACCTCGGAAAAGTTGTCGTTGACATCTTTGGCAATGGCTTTTTCTCCAGCGATGAAAGTATTAGGAATAGTGACTTCACTGGCCGATATAATAGACGAGAATAATAGTATTGCGATAAAACCTAAATAACGCATTTTAACCTCCAGTTTTTTTTAATGTAATTTATTGGAAATTATCCCCACCTATCTTTATCCCATTTTATTTCATTCAGGACTTTGCTGCGCTTCACGCCGAGCCCGTTGTGAAGGAGGCGAGTTTTCGCATTGATCTTCCTGACCTGCAAGGTCGTATGCACTCAGTCATAAAAATAAAACAAAAATAGAAGCTAACTTAAAATAGTTTTAATATATTCATTTTTAGTATACTACTACTATATTCCTGAAAAAAGCGAAATACCGAATTTTTTAACAGTTATCTATCAGCGGCAATAGCGCATCATCAATTTTTGTGAAAACTAGGTATAATCCACAATTGACAGTGGGCTGTAATTTATTTGATAATTGTATTATGTTGACATAATCAGTCATGTATTATTTAGCATAGGTATAAAAATGTGGCGGTTTATTTAGGCTAATTCGAATCGTTCTATCCGCTAAAAAATCAATCATTGAAGCACGAGAGTTCATTTAAATTTTTGATCATATGGGCTAACATTAAAAATGAAATTTAAAAATTTTATGTCAATTTACATGTTGGTTGTTATATTCAATGGAGAAATGGATGATGGATATTTGTCAAATAACATGCTTTAGACTATTTGCGTTTTTCGTTTTAATTTTTTTTACGACGACACCAACTCAGGCTGCATTACTGCCATATGATGGAGGCAGTTGCGAAGTAACGATGTGTATTCGAAGCGGTATGTTAGGTGAAAATGGTGAAACATGGAGATCAAGTGCTATATATCCACCACCAGCTGCTGTTACACGTCCTGCTGATAATTGGAATACAATCTCATTTGACGATTCTGCTTGGCGCGAAGCAGGGGAGTTCGGTATAACTGGAGATGATAATTCCGTAACACCCAGTGATAGTATTCCTGATACCAGCGCCTCATTTATGTGGCATGATCCAAATGGTACGCCTGATGGTTTGACTGGCCCCATAGAGGCCTACTTTCGTTATGTTTTCGATTTCACTTCGACTAGAGGTGTTTTTACTGCGATAGCGAACATACAGGTTGACGATGATTATATATTCTATATAAATGGAGCAGAAGTCTTCGCAAATCAGGATGGTGGCAACGCAGAAATAGTCGATACCATCGATTTTACTAATTGGCTTGTTTCCAACGACACAGAGTTCGTCATTGCCATTCACGCTGTTGATGGGGGTTGGTCAAACCCTAGCGATCGTTTATTTGAGCGTGTGTTATTTGATGCTACGATTGTTGACGTGGAAGAACCCCCGCTGGTTTTTCTCATGATGTTTGGTTTTACTATGCTTTTGAGGTATAAAAAACATAGCAAAATATCTTAAGGAATGGGCGACGATCCCTAAGTCGCTTTCCCATAAAATTGATTGAGCTGCTGGACAATGTGTAACGCATCATTGTCGTTGATGATGGTTTTAACCCCCTGCGGCGGCAAGTCAAAATCTGCTCGCAGGGCGGCCGCACTTTGTATTTTGATACCGTGATGGCGACGATTAATCCGTTCGATAATCAATGTCGCGGGTGCATCCACCCATATCATTTCCATATTTGGCACTTGTGTCATTAAATAATCCCGGTGTTGTTGCTTATAAACGCCTTGGGTGACAATAAGTTTATTATGTTTGCTTTGCAGCGCTAATATTTTGGCTCCGATCAGCTTAAAATATCGATCTCGTATGGAATTAGTAAAGGCGCGTTGCTCATCAAGTGCCAGCTGCATTTCGTCAGTTAAATCATCATCCGCATGGTATACATGCCAATGGGCAAGCTGACCGATGATATCACCAACAAAGGATTTGCCACTGCCTGCCAGACCGAAAAAAAACAAGGTGGCAGGTGCTTTGGAAAGGTCTAAATTTTCGTCTAATTGGATCGTCATTTTCACTTGTTAGTTATCGGGTTGGTTGTTAATTATTCATTGGTTTGGTTCACTTTGGCATGCCAAGTTATGAAGGTAATATTCACAGTGGAATATTTCAATGGACAGTGCATTTTTTTAACTATAATGATGAAGATGTTAGCGCATAAAGTCGCATGTGTGAATGATTTTTATTGGCTTGTAGTACGATGTTTTACTTGACAAATTGACTTAATGTTTGGTAATAATGGGCCATCGTTTCAAGCTCATTAATAAGCGTATAATAAAACAACAATACCGCGAGATGAGGATTAAAACAGCTTCTAATGGGGAGGCTAGAAACGGGGTAAGTGCGAGTCAAAAAAATGACGGTTTCGTCATGCCTGCATGTATTATGCGTAGCTAATATTCCTTCCTGAAAAGAACACTCAATACCTAAATCTTAAGTGGTTTGGGTATATATGTATACGTCAAATAAATTTTCAATCTAGACCATACTTAAAGTGGTAGGCGTTACAAATAATAATAAAATTAATAGTGGGTGGACGGGTGTTTTTAACGTTAATGGAATACATCAGGAAAAAAGACACATGACCGCCAATGCCGATAGGAATAAATCATTCTTTGATTACTTCAGACCAGATGACCGTCCACATCCCCAAAAAACAACCAAACCGAAAAAACGCCCATTGTCATTTATCCCTGAATTAAAAGACTCAGAAAAGAAGATCTCTTATGCTCTTAAGGATCAAGGCGTTTTAACGTATCATTCGTTGCTGTTAACCACCGGGCTGTTGCCTAATGAATTAGATTCTGCATTAAACAAACTCATTGATGAAAAAAAAGTGTTGATTCAAAAAGACAAGAAAAAATCTGATGAATTAACCGGTCAGTTTTTTGTTTGGAAAAATAATTAAAAAAATTTTCTAAAGGGTTTGCAGTGGACGTTTGGGAATATATTGTTATTGCCGTGGTTATTGCTTGTCTAGCGATTCACGAAGCGAAGCGGGCGCGTTTTGATTTTTTGTTAATCCCCTGGTGGGGGATTGTACGCAGTAAAGATTATTTTGGTGGTACTCCCTTTCTTACTCATTATTCTTGGTTGTTGTTCAAGTGGGTCGCTATTTCAATTTTTTTTAGTGTATTTATACCGGTTCTTGCATTTGATGCGATTGTAAAAACAGCGGAGTTGAATATGCTTTTCGCTGGTATTCTTGTTTCGATATTATTTTATTTTTTCTTGCTAAGTCATATGCGGGAGCCTGCGGAAAAGCAAAATATTAAAGATATTTTTTCGACAATGTCGTCTGATCGAGTGGAATTTATTAAGCAGCTTATCAAGCTGGTATTAGCTATCGCTCCCGGTGTTATGAGAAAGTTTTTTCAACCGCTAATCAATGCAGATGAGAGTATTATGCATGGTTGTGTGGAACTATTGTATGCAGAATATGATGATGCAGATAAAATCAATATTATTGAATCGATTAACCGCGATTTTCTGAACAATGCAACGGATGATAGTGAGCGGTTAAAAGAGCAGGTGAATGGGTTAAAATCAAAAGGTATAACTCAGCAGGTATTGTGTATATTAACGGAAAAAGTTCGGCGTTTAGGCTATACCTCTGCAAAAGTAGAAATTGATCGATCACTTAGAATGTTAGCCGAAGATAAGCGCGAGGCTGTTCGACAACCAATAAAAGGGCAAGCAATCCAATTTGACTACCAAGGTAAAAATCATTTCGGTACTATCGTCGAATGCTCAAGTAATGGTAAGGGTTGTTACATCACAACCCAAGCGAATATTCCGCCAGGCACCCCTATTTTGTTTGATTGTCATGGACAAATGATTGAGGCGAAAGTAATGCATCGTGCACCAATTGTAAATCAATCTGCTGGTATTGGCATTAGAGTGGAAAACGGCGTAAATTTGGCGCAAATGCTCATGGCTTAAAAACTCAATAAATAAAAGGGGCAACTCCTATGAAAACACTAACACCAGGTGCCAATGCCCCGGTGATTGACGATCAGCTCAAGGTGCGTGTTAGCGCTAGTCAAGCAGCGGATGTTTCATCGTTTCGCTTATCTGAAAATGGTAAAGTGCGCGCCGATGATGACATGGTGTTTTACGGTCAGAAGGTCAATGGTGATCAGACTGTTAAATTAGTGAAAGAAGGAGCGATCACAGAGTTTGAAATCGTATTAACCAAGTTGCAAGCAGATGTTCAAAAAATTGCTTTTAGCATTACCGTGGATAACGGAACCGTGTCTGCATTAAACCCGCTGGAAATCAGTATTCTGTGGGCTGGCACCGAGCAACTGAAATGTCCGGTGACCTCGATCGGTTCAGAGGCGGCGTTGATTCTGGGTGAATTGTATCGGCGCAATGCAGAGTGGAAGTTTCGATTTATTGCGCAAGGTTTTAATGGCGGGTTACAACCCTTGGCCGAGCATTTCGGGGTCGATATTGATGACCCTGCGCCAGCGCCCCCGAAGACGATCACTCCTCCGCCAGCACCGCCTTCAACACCGGTGAATTTAAGTAAAATTACGCTGGATAAATCAAAGCCCAGTGTCAATCTGAAAAAAACCAGTGATGGCAAGTTTGGTTTGTTAAAGGTCAATTTAAACTGGAATCAACAAAAAAAATCCGGCTTCATGGGATTTGGTAAAAGCCAGCTCGACTTAGACCTGGGTGCATTTGTTGAGCATCAGGATGGTAACAAAGGCGTGATTCAGGCGCTAGGCAATGCTTTCGGAGACATTCGCCAGCCACCTTATGTTCAGTTGATGGGTGACGACCGGTCGGGTGGAATGTCCGATGGTGAATGGCTACATATTAACGGCGATCGCTGGTCTGGCTTCAAAAGAATTCTGGTTTACGCGTTTATTTATGAAGGTGCGCCAAACTGGAGCGAAACCGATGGCATGGTGACGTTGCATATTCCAGGACAACCCAAAATCGAGACGCATTTAACCGAAGGGAGCAATCACCTAGGCACCTGCGCCGTTGCAGAAATTAGCAACCAAAACGGAGAAATAAAAATCAACCGACTAGACCGCTATTTTGCAAGTCAAGTAGAAATGGACAAGGCGTTTCACTGGGGTTTTCGGTGGAGTGCGGGATCTAAATAGTGTTAGGAATAGGCGTCTGATAATTTCCCGAGGTGGTGCCGCAGGGAACGGCTAGCCAATAGCGCAGCGAACGCATTCATTTGTTCCGTGGGTTTGTTTACCCCACCGGTTTTCTCGTTCCCACGCTCCTGCGTGGGAATGCAGATGAGAGTATCAATAGCTACCATCCTAGCCGTCGGGTGTAAGCCTCATTCGCAGATTCCACTGTATTTCAATTGATTGTCAATCGCCACATAATAATTGTTCATCTGAGAAGCTGCTTTAAAAATACCTCAGCTGGCACAATACGGCGTTAAAAACGGGTTCAAAGTGCTCGTTTACTCGATGTGATTCGCTCTCGCCCATCCTTGGACTTCGCGATATAAGGACTTCCATGTCCAAAACTGCGCTTTTTCACCCATTTTTGTCTTGTCATGTACTCATCTGACGCCTTTTTAAAACAGCTTCTGATATAATTTAAATTAACACTCTGGTGAATGGGGATCAAACCATATGTCTCGTCATTTGTTTAAAAAAATATCGCTGTATCAGCAGCTTGAATCATTGCCTGAAGGCTTGCTGGGGGAAATTATTGATGGTCAATTACATACTCAGCCTCGGCCGGGATGGCCGCATGCTTTTGCTGCTTCCTCTTTAGGCGGTGAATTAGTTGGGCCGTATCAAAAAGGGCGGGGTGGACCAGGAGGATGGTGGATTATTGATGAGCCTGAGGTACATTTTGTGTTAGATCAAGAAGTGTTGGTGCCGGATATCGCTGGATGGCGGCAAATGCGGATGCCAAACCCTCCCCATGGTCATAAAGTGGAAGTTGTTCCTGACTGGATTTGTGAAGTTTTTTCTCCATCGACTAGGAGCAAAGACCGGGAAGAGAAAATGCCGATATATGCTCACTATGGTGTGAGTTACGCTTGGTTGATTGATCCCAAGGCGCATTACCTTGAAGCCTTTGAGCTTAAGCAAGGCAAATGGATTTTGTTAGGTAAGTTTGAGAAAAACGCTAAGGTGTGTGTCGCTCCTTTTGACAATATTACCATTCATCTGGATGAGCTTTGGTCATCGTAATTCATGATGATTTAGCAAGTTGCTTTAGAGTTTCGGTCTTGGGAACGTGTGTACTTCGCTTAATGAAATACTGTCTGGCATGAGAAACACCCTTCTTTTCGTGAGGCCTGAGGAAGGTCATTTATAATTTTTCAGGAATGTTAGAAAACTATCAAGCAACTTAATATTAACGTTAAAGCTATATTTATTCAATCGTCAACGCGCTCTTTTTTCTGAGCTTTGTTGTCACCTTATCAATAGCATTGTTATGCGTGTCATCCAGGACTAAATATGGTGGCATAGAGACTGGCATCAACATTAAAATGTCGACGGATTCATTTGGGTATTGCTTTGTTAATAATCCAATTCAGCTAGAATAGCTGGGAATTTTTTGACGCTCTGAGTAAATAGGGGATATCCCTATTGATTCATGAATCCAAGGGGACTACCATCCTTATTGCGGTTTTCCTCAGTATGTCATACATACGTAATTATACGTAATCATTCTCTAAAAAAAATAGCTTGTCGTTTAAAAGTTTGTATCATACCTGATGAAAATGCGTAATAGTTCTCAGCATATGCTGAAGACTCCACTTTCATAATTACATCTCAGGAGTCAGTCTCATCAACGAGCATGTTTTTGTTTGCGAACTTTCCTATCCGTATTTTACGAAATGAGAGAGCCTGACCATGAACAAATTTTTGCTAATAACGACTGTACTGCTCACCAGCATTTTTAGCACAGCGAATGCTTCTGAATTAGACCCAAAAGAGAGACTGGGTGAATTCATTTTTTTCGATCAAGCACTTTCTATTAATAAAAATCAGGCCTGTGCTGCGTGCCATGATCCGGAGGTCGGTTGGACCGGACCGAATTCCACCTTTAATGCGCATGGAGCGGTTTATGAGGGTTCGATCCCCGGAGGCTTTGGTAACCGCAAACCCCCAAGTTCAGCCTATGCCACACCCAGCCCAATTCTGCATTTGATAAATCGCCGTGGCGATTTTGTCGGTGGCAACTTCTGGGATGGGCGAGCCACTGGCGAGAAACTGGGTAACCCCGCCGCCGATCAGGCACAGGGACCCTTTCTTAACCCAGTGGAGCATGCTCTGCCGGACAGTGCTTGTGTGGTTGAACGTGTATGCAATTCATTAACCTATCCCGACTTTTTCACTTCCGTGTGGGGTACAGGTGCTTGCGACATCAGCTGGCCAGCAGATATTAACACTCAATGCGCATCCATTGATGGCATGGTGATGTTGCCTGATGATGAGAGAGCGAAATCCGATTTAGCCTACGATTATATTGCGCTTTCGATTGCTGCCTATGAAGATTCTTCTGTAGTCAATCAGTTTACGTCCAAGTTTGATTCTTTCCTCGAACGCTCGGTGAGGCTCAGCGCCCAGGAAAGGCGCGGCATGAGACTATTTAATGGCAAGGGAAAATGTGCACGCTGTCATACTAGCGGCATGATGCGTAGAGGTGGCAAGCCACTGTTTACCGATTTCACCTATGATAATCTTGGTGTCCCGCGTAATCCTGAGAATCCGTTCTACACCCAGCTGGAGTTCAACCCCATGGGTATGGACTGGGTCGATTTAGGTCTGGGTGGCTTTCTGGAATCACGCGTGGACTATCAACAGTATGCGCCGCAGAACTATGGCAAGCAAAAGGTACCAACGCTGCGTAATGTGGACAAGCGACCCTATCCAGAATTCGTCAAAGCCTTCTCACATAACGGTTATTTCAAAAGCCTTAAAAGCATTGTCCATTTCTATAACACACGTGACGTAAAGCCAAGATGTTCCGATCCGTTCACAACCGAGGCGCAAGCGCTGGCGCAGGGTTGCTGGCCGGAACCGGAAGTGCCAAACAATGTAAACACCGCAGAGCTGGGTGATCTCAAGCTGACTGATGCAGAGGAAGACGCCATCGTTGCTTTTATGAAAACATTGTCGGATGGCTATATGGAGGTTAGTACAAGCGACGATGACAACAGCGACGACGATGATGATGACGACGATGACAATGATTAAATAGCTATTCGTAAAACCCGTGCGCGCCAGCGAGGACTGGTGCGTACTCATTTTAAAGTGAATGATAAAGCAGACGACGAAAAACTGCCGCCGAATATTTTACAATCAATGCATCGCCAACTGCGACATAGAAATTATTCATCTGACTTTTGGTAGCCCCTTCTTCAATCACAAAAGCTCGAAAGAGAACCACTATTCCTGCACTTTTTCTCAAAGTTTCCGCGTCCTGTTCACGTCCCTCGCCTAAAGCGCTTACTGTTGGTGTCTACCTTCCTGTAGGCAATCAGAACGAATCAATACAAACCAAGTCTGGGCGCCAAACAGGGAAGTTATTTCATGCCCATTCCTAAGTGATAGTATGTCGCATGACTCGCTGCTGATATTCCGATAGGTGTTCCCACGCAGGCGCGTGGGAACGAGAAATGGCGCAAGACTGAGCGCAGCTCATTCCCCAATTTGACTCCTGCATCGGTATGCGATAGGGTTAAGTTCTCCTCTTTTTAAAAACAGATAAGATCCCGGTTATGAAGCTTGCCCGTTCGTGGACGTTGACGCTGATTATTACATTTGGGGCTATTTTGTGGATGGCGTCTGGTGTTTTTATTACCGATGATGACCATGAAAATACCTTGCGTGGTGATGGCGCCTCGGTTCCGCCACTGAATGTGCGGGTAGAACCATCGGTTGCTGAATCGATGACCAATCGGCTCATTTTACAGGGGCAAACACTGGCCAAACGTAAAGTGACTGTTCGTGCTGAGACCGGTGGTGTTGTCACCGATGTGCTGCTCAAGCGGGGTGACAAGGTGAAGTTAGGGGCATCGTTGATTCGTCTAGCCTTGGAGGATCGTGAGGCACGTTTGACCGAGGCAACGTCGTTACTTGAGGAACGGCAGGTTCAATACCAAGCGGCGCAGTCGCTTAAGCAAAGTGGTTTCCAAGCAGAAACCGAAATGGCCCATGCCAAAGCGGCGTTGGATGCTGCCAAATCTATCGTTAAACTGGCTGAACTTGAGTTAGACCGCATTAATGTGAAAGCCCCAATACCCGGTATTTTGAATAGTCGCTTGGTTGAAGTCGGTGATTTTGTTGCGCGTGGAGATCCGTTGGCCACAGTCGTTGATTTAGATCCTATTCGGGTGGTAGGTTTGGTGTCCGAGCGTTATTTAGGGCAAGTTCAAGTAGGTAAAGCCGGTGAAGTTCGCTTATTAGATAATACTCAGGTGAAAGCTACCGTTACTTATGTGGGGTCGGTGGCAAGCGAAAGCACGCGCACTTTTCCGGTGGAAATGGAAATTGCCAATCCCCAAGGAAAAATTATTGAAGGCATTACCGCTGAACTTCATTTACCCATTAAAGAAGTGTTAGCGCATAAAATAGCGCCATCGGCACTGAGCTTGTTGGATGATGGAACGTTAAGCGTGAAAGCGATTGATGAGGCCAGTGTGGTGGTGGCCCATCCAGTGCGAATTCTGGGGGACAGTTCAGATGGTATTTGGCTGGGTGATTTGCCGCCAAACTTGTCTGTCATTACAGTCGGGCATGAATTTGTCAAACCCGGCGAAAAAGTGACGGCTGTCACCCACTCACCTTAGTCCATGCCTATGCGCTTGTTAGAAACCGCTGTTAACCGATCCCGCACTGTCATTGCAATATTTGTTTTATTGTTGATCTCAGGCACCTTCACTTATGTGACCATCCCGAAAGAAGCCGAACCCGATGTAGATATTCCGTTCATTTTTGTGTCCACTTTTTTGGAGGGTATATCGCCGGAGGATTCGGAGCGCTTAATCGTACGGCCCCTGGAAGAAGAACTTCGCAGTATTGAAGGGGTGAAAGAAATGACCGCCAACGCCTTTGAGGGTGGTGGCAATGTGATCTTAGAATTCACGGCGGGTTTTGATGCCGATCAAGCGGTGCAAAATGTGCGTGAAGCGGTGGATCGCGCCAAAACCAAAATCCCCGACGAAGCGGAAGAGCCGGAAGTGACCGAAATCAATACCAGTATTTTCCCGGTGCTGGTGATTACTTTATCAGGTGAAGTGCCGGAACGCGCCTTGGTTAAGTTGGCTCGTGATTTGACAGATAAAATTGAGACGGTTCCCAGTGTATTGGATGTGACTATCTCTGGCGATCGTGAAGAAGTGGTGGAGGTTATTGCTGATCCGCTGTTGATCGAGAGTTACAATTTGAATGGGGCAGAAATTGCGGCTTTTTTAAGTCGTTCCAATCGCTTTGTGGCGGCGGGTAATCTCGATACCGGGGAAGGGCGGTTTGCTATTAAAGTACCGGGATTATTCGAAACGGCGACTGATGTGTTTAACATGCCGATTCGTTCCGATGGCGATGCAGTGGTTCGATTTCGGGATATTGCCAGTATTCGTCGCACGTTTAAAGATCCTACGGGTTTTGCGCGGGTCAATGGTAAGCCTTCGGTGGCACTGGAAATTACTAAACGTACCGGTGAAAACATTATTGATACCATTGAGGCGGTGCAGCAAATTGTTGCCGAAGAGCGAACTTTCTGGCCATCTACGGTGCAAGTCAATTATACCCAGGACAATTCCGAATTCATTCGCATGATGTTGCAAGATTTAGAGAATCAAGTGACCAGCGCCGTGTTGTTGGTGATGATTGTTTTGATCGGTGTGTTAGGTTTGCGTTCGGCGCTGTTGGTGGGGGTTGCTATTCCCGGTTCGTTCCTCACGGCAATTTTAGCCATTTCACTGATGGGTTTTACGGTGAACATGGTCGTGTTGTTTGCGCTGATTTTTTCGGTGGGCATGTTGGTGGATGGAGCGATTATTGTCACCGAATATGCGGATCGTAAAATGGCCGAAGGTTTGGACCGCAAAGAGGCTTATATTGCCGCGTCTAAACGCATGGCAGTGCCGATTATCAGTGCTACCGCAACGACCTTGGTGGCATTTTTTCCATTATTGTTTTGGCCGGGTGTGGTGGGTGAGTTTATGAAATACTTTCCCATTACTGTGCTGGTCACTTTATCCGCCTCATTATTGATGGCGTTAGTGTTTTTGCCCGTTTTAGGTAGTTTTTTTGGTAAAGTGGGGGCGACCAGTAAAAAGCAAATTCAAAATTTGTCCATTGGTGAGCGTGGCGATCTTCAATTGATTTCTGGCGTTGGTCGCTGGTATTTAAAGCTGCTAACGGCTGCGTTACGCTATTCGGGACAAATTTTAATTTGTTCCTTTATTGTGTTGATCTCAGTCTGGTATGCGTATGCCAATTACGGTAAAGGGGTGGAGTTTTTTCCCGAAATCGAATCCGATTTTATTATGGTATTAGTCCATGCACGCGGCAATATGTCGATTTACCAACAAGATCAATTGGTGAGCGAGGTCGAGCAAGAAGTATTGGCTTTACAGGATGAATTCGACAGCGTTTATACTCGCACAGGAACGGGTGGTGCCATGTGGATGGATGTCACTGAAGATGTTATTGGTCTGATCACCATCGAGTTAAAAGACTGGGATGTGAGACGCCCTGCAAAACAGATTCTGGCGGATATTCGGCAACGCACTGCTCACTTGGCGGGTATCAAAATAGAAACCCGTGAACAGGAACATGGACCTCCAGTGGGCAAACCTATCCAAGTGCAGTTGAGTTCGCGTTTTCCGGAATTATTGCCACCGGCCATTGAAAGTTTGCGTGCGCATTTGGAAAATATGCCGGGTTTGCGGGAAATTGATGATGACCGTCCGATTCCGGGGATTGAATGGAAAATTGAAGTGGATCGTGCGCAAGCGGCTAAATTTAGTTTGGATGTCATGGCGGTGGGTGATGCTATTAAATTAGTCACTGCCGGGTTGAATCTTGGTACTTACCGGCCTGATGATAGCGATGACGAGATTGATATCAATATTCGTTACCCGGAAGATTGGCGCACCATGACTCAGCTCGATCAAGTGCGTATTGTGATGCCGTCGGGCTCGGTACCCATTAGCAATTTCATAACGCGATCGGCCGAGCCAAAAGTTGGTAGTATTAAACGCAGTGAAGGCCGCCGTATTTTAACGGTGCGGGCCGATGTGATGCCCGGCATATTGGCCGATGATGAAATCAAAAAAGTGCGGGCTTGGCTGCAAAACAATCCACTGGATCAGCGTATCGAGATTGAATTCAAGGGGCAGGATGCGGAGCAAAAAGCCGCCGAGCAATTTTTGTTAAAAGCCTTTTTCATCGCGTTATTTGTTATGGGCATTATTCTGGTGACTCAGTTCAATAATTTTTACCAGGCTTTTCTCATTTTGTCTGCGGTGATTTTATCAACGGTGGGTGCCATGCTGGGGTTATTGTTAACTGATCAAGCGTTTGGCATTGTGGTGGCTGGCATTGGTATGATTGCCTTGGCTGGTGTGGTGGTGAACGATAATATTGTATTGATTGATACCTTTAATCAATTGAAAAAATCTTGTCCCACGCCCACCGAAGCGATTTTAAGGACCGGAATTTTGCGCTTGCGGCCCGTGGTTTTGACCTCGATTACCACGGTGTTAGGTTTATTGCCCATGTTTTTACAGATCAATATTGATTTGTTGGCGCGTGAAGTTTCGGTCGGTGCTCCTATCACCCAATGGTGGTATAGCATGGCGACTATCATTATTTTTGGTTTAAGCTTTGCCACCATCCTCACCTTGATTATCACGCCCTGTGCTTTAATGTTACAAGAACAAATCAAGGCGTGGCGAGTGAGTCACCGGGGTATGTTAAAGATTGGATGATATGGGCATATAGAATACTGTTATTTAAGGCAGGTCTATATATTTCATTTCTTCTATTATAGATCTGGCCATTGATATCGAGTCGAGTTTAGGACGTACTCCAGCTCAGGGGTTGGGTTTTGTTTCAAAACACGCTGTGAATATATCCCTATACGCTCAGCATTTTCATCCATGAAAATGAAGGTGTTTGAAACAAAACCCAACCCCTGAGCCTTCGCTTTGTGGTGTAATCACAAGTTGATGTCTGGATATCAATGGCCAGACCTATATAAAAATCCTTCAGATATTGCCGGTATTTTAAAATATTTTCCGATAAACTAGAATATACTCGTAGCACGTGAGATTTAGAGATCGATTTGGCTGAAATTGCATCAGAAAGGAGCGGGTTGTTGCGTGCCCATTCCTTGGGAGGCAAGATTGTGATTCATTTGGTTTGTGGGCCAATTGGTGCAGGAAAAACTACCGTAGCGCATGATTTAGCCGAGCAGCATGGTGCCATTCGTTTTTCTGAGGATGAATGGTTGAGTAAATTATTTATTCCTGATGCGCCTCCAGATTTAATTCATGCACCGGTGGAACAGATTGCGACTTGGGCAAGCGAGAAGTATCTCCGGTGTCGAGAGCAGATTTGGTTATTATGTGAACAATTATTATCACAGGGCATACCGGTGGTGCTGGATGGCGGTGCTTCGACTAAAGTTCAACGAGAGGCGCTGCAAGAGAAAGCTCGGCAACAGGATTATCAATGTCAGTTGTATTATGTGGTGGCGGATAGCGAGATCCGAAAAAGCCGAGTGTTTGATCGAAATATAGCACAAGGAAAAACCTATTCCATCAACGTGACGCCAGCCCTGTTTGATTTAATGGAGACGTTTTTTGAGCCACTCACTGATGAAGAGTTAGGCTCAGCCAAGCTTGTTCGCACTTGAGTTCATTGATGTGTTGAATGAAAAACAATCAGAAAGAGGTTGAGTATCAGGCGAGGCCTCATGCTTATCATTAGAAGTTTTGGTAAAATGTGAATTGTTTATCATAAAAATTGCAATAAGGGGGATTTTTCGAGTATAAAATAATGCGATAAATGCTCTAGATAGAGATGACATTTCGCATGTTCAGGCGCGAAATGCCGTTTTGTAATGGTGAAACCGACATTGGGCAGCCTATCGCTTGATCCTTGATCCCACAAAAATTTTTCTTAAGGAAAACCCTTGTGAAATCAATTTTCTTCGTGGTTTTCAAACGCTAGGCTGCCCAGTGTCGGGTGAAATATAGCTATTTTATTAAACTTGAACGAGCCATAATTAATGAAAGATATTATTACTCTATCGGGAGACATCGGCAGTGGTAAGTCATCTGTCACTGGTTGTTTAGCTAACGACATTTCATTTGATGTTGTGGGCACGGGGAAAATTCAGCGTTCTATTGCTGAAAAAAGAGGCATGACCACCTTAGAATTGAATAAAGTGTCACAAACCGATCGCTCTATTGATGATGAAATTGATTCTTATGTGGTTAACTTGGGCAAGACCAGACATCGCTTAATCGTTGACTCTCGGCTTGCCTGGCATTTCATTCCGGAATCGTTTAAGGTTTTTTTATCGGTTGATCCATGCATCGGTGCTGAGCGAGTGTTTGCAGCCTCAAGATCCGATGAGAATAATGCGTCCGTGGCATCTGCTTTTGATAACAATATGCATCGGCAAGGGCTTGAAGATGAAAGATTTCGCAAACTCTATGGCATCAATTTTAGAGAATACCAAAACTATGATTTGGTCATTGATACCTCATTTTCATCCCCCGAAGCCATTGCTACAAAAATTAAATCCTGTTTTGATCTCTGGTTGGCCAATCAGCCCTACGCAAAACTTTGGTTCAATCCGCAAAGACTGATTCCCACACGACCTGTTCGCCGTTGCATTGGCAGTGATTATGATATTGTTTTTAACGCCATCAGCGAATCGGCATTTGATGCAGCTTGTCCCGTTGATGTGTTTGTGCATAGTGGTTTTGTTTATCTTTGGGATGGTCACAAGCGGGTGATTGCCTCAAAAAAATCAGGCATTGACCTCATCCCGGCACGTTTGCTTAGCGAGGCGGTTGACTGTGACTTGGCGGCTGAGAGGACAGCGACTAGCGTAGCCAATGGCATTGATGTGTCTTTATTGCATGATTGGGAACAGGCGTTGGGTTTTACTTTTAAACGGTATCCAGAGAAAGTTGATTTTTAGGAATCGGCTAGGCAGGCCGAAGTTAATGCTATCGGCCTGCCTGTTTAACTTTGCGCATATTTTCTCTGAAAATTTTCAATTTCGTGTGCTGGACCAATCACAATAAGCTTGTCTCCGGCATCGAGTTTATGCTGGATGCCACGACTGGTAAAATGTATTTCATTGCCTAACTCTTTATCCTCCACGGCTAACACGATCATATTAAATTCATCACTCAGGACAAAGTCATCCAAGCGTTTTTTCTCCAAGCGGCAGCCTGGCTCGATGCTGACCTCGCCCATATGCAAGTCTTGCTGACCAAATACCACATCGTCCAATAACTCGACGATTTCAGGTTTGCGGATGATTTCATAGATTTTTCGCCCGCTAATTTGGTAAGGGTTAATTACTTTGCTTGCGCCTGCTGCTAATAATTTGCGACTGACGTCTTCGCTGCGGCCAATACTGATAATATTTAGATTTGGATCAATGGCGCGTGCAGAAATGGCTAAGAATACGTTAGCTGAATCTTTCTCCAATAAACAAAAAATGGTTTTTACATGATCACCTAAGCCAGCGTTTCTCAAGGTTTCGTCCTCGGTTAAATCCACTAACTGTGCTTTAAAGCCATCCGCCTGTGCTTTGGCTACTCGGGTTTCATCATAATCGGCAATAACAAATTTCTGTTTACGACGATCAAGCTGTTTTACCACATTAAGGCCTGCATCGTTATATCCAAAAATCATAATTTCAGTCTGGCTCATATAATTAACCTTCCGTCATATACTTTGCTGATAGCCAGCCGGTTTTTAAAATGTTCAATGGAATACCTGTGTCCAAACACGACAAGTGTCATGCTTTTCTGCACTATGATTGATGAATGTGGATTAAAGATAAAGCGATGCTTGCGTAAGGAGTATGTCTCACTGATAGGTTCTGAGGGAATATCGTTTTCTGTAATCACACCGAGCAATGTCAATTTAAATCTGGCAAAGTCGATATCTTGTAAACAAAAACGATCGACCCCGGTTATCATCGGAAAGCTTACTGTCTCGATGCAATAGTATTTGTGCCCGGTTAATATGCCATAAATGGCTTCGAAAGCCACGGGTCGCCCGATACTCTCTGAGGCAACCAGTCCGACCACTTCATATAGGGTAATGACATGATCAGCACCTGCTAGCTCCAGTTTTTTTACGCTTTCTTGGCGGTTGGCACGAGAAATAATTTTAACATCTTTATGCAAGCTTCTCACTGTCAAGGTTATGTAAACATTGGTTACATCATCCGTGGTAAGACACAAAACCATGGCGGGTCGGCGCTGTACCCCGATCCTTTGCAATAGCTGGCTTTCACCGGCATCGCCTTCGATGGCCAGCAAGCGGTTTTGTTTGGCCTCTGCCACCCGTGCGCTGTTGTTATCAATGATAAGTACGTTTTCACCGTCATGCTTGAGCATTTCGGCGACCACTTGACCCACACGGCCATAACCACAAATAATGACATAGGTTTTTAAGCGCTCTAATTCAGCATATACCCGGTTGTCACGTAACTCGCCTAGCTTATCGGTAAATGCTGCCACAACGATTGAGGTTGAAAATGAGATGACAGCGATGCCAGAAAGAATCAACATCATGGTGATGATACGACCTTCTGTGGTCGCTGGTGTAATATCACCATAACCCACCGTAGAGATGGTTACCATCGACCAGTACACCGCATCAAAAAAGTCATCCATATGGGCGTTACTGTTATCCCCCTCAAAGACATAAATCGCAGTACTCGAAGCAAACACCAGGAAGCCTAAAAAGACGGTGAGCGTATAAAATTCAAAGCGCCGCTCAAGTAATACTTTGGAAAACTCATTGATGATGCGTGTGTAACGGAAAAGTTTGAATAACCGGAACAACAAAAAAATGCGTAATATTCTCAAGGGTCGATAACTGGGCAGGATTGCCAGTAAATCGATAATTGCTAATGGTGAAGTGATATATTGCCATTTCTTTTGCAGCAAGCTTTTAAACACAGGCCATAACTTCATCGGCACACCAATCAACTCAGCATGCTCATAGTGTTCAATAATGACTCGATGATTGTGATTATGCACCCAAAAGCGCAACAAGTATTCAACAATAAAAACACATATCACCACCGGCTCAAACCAGTGTGTCATGCCACCCGTCGCACCTTTCACCTCATAAATCAACAAGGTTATACTGGTTAATACCAAAACAATCATGCATACATCAAAATACGGCCGCATACGTGATTCAGGATTTTCCAGTAAATGATAGAAAAACCTTTTGAATCGCTGATACTTTTGCGATTCCTCCAACTGATAAGCCAATCGGACCAGAGTCTCCGTATAAGATGAATGAAGCGTTGGTGGTTGTTGGTTTTTTATGGGTTGCATAGGCTGGCTGAAAAACGTTTTTTTAAGTGACTGGGTTGTCCCTGCCATGGGCGCTTGCACATGGCAGGGACATATTCATTAATAGCCTATGCTTAACTGGATTGCCACTTCTTAGATCAATAATCCCACTCCATATTAACGCCGACCCGAGACGATGTGTCTGCGATATTACCTTCCACTTTAACGTTGGGTGTCACATCAACTTGGACGATCGCGCTGCTGGTGCCCGGCAACAGACCTTGTTTAACGCCAACATACACGCCTTCAGAAACATACCTACCCGCTTCTATATCAGGGCCTGAACCATCTTCGGCACTGCCTACTTTTAAGGTGTCCAATCCGATAGAGCTTCTTACTTTGTCCATTACGCCGGGACCGCCGCCACCGACACCGGCTAATTGAGCTGCCGAAGCCGCTAGTTGCAGCATTTCTAAAGAATCCATTTCACCGACACTTTTGTCAAACATGATACGGGCTAAAATCTCATCTTGGGGAATTTCTGGTTCTGAGCTTAATATAATTTGTGGTTGAGCGGCTGAGCCACTCACCGTAATAATGGCTTCTATTTCTTTGGCTTTGACCCGCGTTAGAAAATCAAGTTGGGGTTGATTGGTTGGCACATTATCTAAATGCACCAGTCCTTTTTGAAATTCAAATTTTCGACGGAATGCATCCAAAATACCTTTGCGCATTGTTAACAAGCCATCGACTTTCGGATCATTGGCGGTACCGGTGATCTTCATATCGCCTTCAAATTCAGCATCCAGGCCGTTGCCTCTGACAAAGATTTGGTTCTCGGCAACCACCTCGATGTCTAAGCTAATTTTCACTGCAGGCGGTGCTTGGTTGGCTTCAGCCTTGTCGGCTTCTTGTGCTTGTGCGACTTCGCTGGTATCCCCATTCTCTTCGATGACTTCTAATGCCACAACACTGGGAGGAAGTTTGTTCGGAATATAAATATCCGCTTTATTAATTTTGATTAATCCCTTGAGCCAAGCGTCATGTAGTGGGCCACTTAGTGTGATATCGCTGCTCACTTGTGAGGTCATCATATCGATGGCAACTAATTGCGCTTTATCCATAATGACGGAGAAGTCGGTGATAATTTCATCATTGGCTGCTAATTTAACGCTACCTTGCATTGAGATTTTGCCATCTTTTGGCGTAGTGGCTGTTAAGTGTTGCAATGTGACTTGCTGGGGATTGGCTAAAACATGTAGATCGATATCGTTAATTAATGTGCCTAGTTTCAGGTTTTCAAAGCTTCCTTGTAAAATTTTTGCTTCAGCAAGAAAGTCTAATTTTTCTATTGTGCCTTGCGCTTTGGCGTTGAGATCCAATTTTCCATTGAGCTGATTGCCCGACCCGGAAATAAAGGCATTCACAATATTTAAATCAAGTTGCCCTGTGGCATTGGCTTTAATAGGTAATTGAGGCGGTACTTGAATACCGGTTGGTTGCTGGGTCATAATTAACGGTGCCGTGCCTGTGATATTTAATTCAAGACCGTCTTTTTGAAAAACTCTGCCAGTCAGCTCAACTAACTCATTTGCCCATTGAGCATTAAAGTTAGCATTGAGTTTTGCAATATCCTCTGTTTCACCTTGTTCAATCGCCACTTCATTTAATCGAAGATTCACGACGGCGTTAGGGGCCTGAAAGTTTCCATCCAATGAGACATCACCATCGATCCAACCCAATAAAGTCAAAGAGGGATCAGCTATTCTGGCGAGATCAAGTGGTAATTTATCAATGGTTGCTTTGGCGGTTATACCTTGTGCATCCATATTGATATCTGCAGCAATTTGACCTTCTTGAATTTGCAGCAAAAAATCTTGCGCAGACAAGCTATCTTGCTTGGAGATAAGGCTTAGTGGTTTTAATAGGGTAAAAGGTATATGCCCCAGCTGCCCGGTTAAGTTAGCAATCATTAGTTGTTTGTGTGCTTCAGTGACTTGAGCTGTTCCAGCGCTTTGAATATTGAGCGGTTGGTCGAGAGAGACTAAATGGGCGGTGGTAGATATATCCCAGTTAATATCCTCAAGTACACCATTCATGGCGTATTCTAAGCGACTTAATTGAATATCAGGATTTTCGATGCCATCTGCTTGCAGTTTGATATTGAGAGCGGGTGCTTTAAGTAGCTGACTGACATTGGCTATTAGTTCAACGGCAGTTATTTTTTGTTTGACGCCATTATTGATGACTTCAAGATTCTTTGCTTGGGTCTGAAAGTTTAGCGTTTGTTGATCTTGTTCGGAGAGATCGAGGGAAAACGTCACATCGCCCGATATGCTTTGTTGGGCAAGCGTGGAGATTGGCGCAAAGTCAGAAATTTTTCCAGTGATTTTCCCGTTTGCGGTACTCTCGGCTAAGCTAACATCGACATCACCACGCATATCGATGCCTAACGCAGAGAGTTCAAGTTTATTGATTGCCAAAATTTCATTATTATTGATTGCAAAGTTTAACCGACCTTTGGCGGGTATGTTATCAAATACCCCATCAGTTTTTAATTTGCCAGTGGGCGCACTCGCCAGGGAATGGGCGACTAATTCGATACGTGGTTTTTTGATGGTTTTTTCTTGTACTTTGAGATTTTTTCCGATCAGTAACAAGGTGACGGATGGGTCTGATACTTGCCCCTTGGCACTGCCTTGTAAGCGCAGCGCACCCTCCAGTGGCATATTCAAGGCTTTTGACAAGGCGGCCAATTGCGGGACAGCTACCGACCATTGGGCTTGTAAATTTTGATCGGGTAAAATAACGGCTTCCGCTTGAGTTTGGACTTGCGCGGTATTAATGACTAAATCACTGAGCTGCATTTTCCCGTCTGGGTTGATCTGCGCAATTCCGGCAATATCAATACTTTCCCCGAGTAGGGTATCTAAGACTGCATCATTAAGTGTTAACTGATCCACGTTAGCCGCAAAGTGGGTGACAATGCTTTTGCCAAAGTCGTTTACTTTGGTATCAATAGTTAGGTCGAGTTGGCCATTTAATTCTCTGCCTGCTATGTCAGCGAGCGCAGTGAAGTCAGGTATGGACGCCAGTGTTTTTAATTCAATGTCTTGCCCCCATGCTTGGATGAGTCCAGTGCTTGTTACTTTTGCAATCGCTGTGGAAATTTCTGCCTGGTGTAAATTCACTTGTTGTTTATTTAAATCAATGTTGCTTTTAGCTTGCCACTGGATAGTTTCTCCGGCAAGTTTTTCGATAGCGGGGTTTTCGCCTTTAAGTGCATCAAGACTGCCTTGCAAATTAACTTGTAATAAAGCCTGGTCTTCTGTAAGGGGTTGGGTGGCGAGCACATCAAGCTTTAGTTGGGTTTTTTGTGCAGAAAATCCCTCCGCTTGTGGTGATTCAATTAACAACTCTGCCTGAACTTCGGGCTGTGCAGCCGAGCCGTTAAAGGTTCCATTGAGACTTATCTTATCCCAAAGCACGCCAGAAGCAAATTCAGAAAAGACACTTGGATCACCGGCAATCATTTGGTAATTTAAATCCATCTGTTCTCCGGCTTGTTCTATGACACCCTGGAGCGCAAGCGTGGCGGCGGGCATGGTGAGCTGTAAATTTTTTATACCAATATCCCATTCTGGAGAAACATCCGCTGTCGTCTTAAGCACAATATTGTTACCCGTGAGCTTACGCAGCTTGGGCTCTAATAAGTTTGCAATATCAAGGAGCAGTTGAATATCAAGGTCGTATTGGCGATCAGAAGCTGACTTGATATCAACCCCCCCGTCTAGGGTGATATAGTTTTCAACATTCGCGACAATTTGTGCGTTCCAGTCAGAAATCAGTCCTGAGCCGTTGATGGTAAAGGACGCTGGAGAGGCATTAGGGAGGTTTAAGAGCTTGGCTATCATTTCCCCAGCCGGCTCATCGCCTTTGATGTCAACGCGTAAATTTTCTGTGGCACGATTAAACTCAACCTCAGCGTGTAATTCAGCGGATATATCATCAATTCTTTTTAGTAATAAAGATAATGATAGCGCTTGGCCGGATGGCTCAATCAAGGCTCGACTATCAATCGATGCATCCACTGATTCGCCTAAGATGGATTCGCCGAGATGAATTCGCTTGGCCTTAATTTCATCTAACACGATTTTAATCGCCGGCCATGACAGCGAACCGGATTCAGTGGGCGGTGGTTCAATGTCGGTATCATCTTGAGGTTCGGGCAAGCGCTCAACGGCTAATGTGCCTATGGCAAATTGAACAATGTGAAACTTACCCGTCAAGAGTTCAAATGGCTCCCAATGGAGTCGCAGCGTATCTAGCGTGAGCCAAGTCCCGGCTTGATCAGCAAGCTTAACATCGGTCAAATCCACTGTGGAAAGCGGTAATAATCCATTGAATCCACCAATATCGAGCGTCATTTCCTCGTTACTGGCGATCTCAGAAATTAGTGATGCGACTTTTGATTGTCCGGAGTTGCTTTGAAACCAAATTAGCAGTCCACTGACAAGGACGATGAAGATCAAACTTATCGCGGCTACAACCCACAGCGATTTTTTGACAATTGAAGACATTATTTATTTTCCAATAGTCTGTAAGGATTTGATTAAAACGCTTGACCAATACTTAGATAGAATGCCACGGAATCATCGCCTTTTCTTTTATCAATGGGAAAGGCTAAGTCGATTCTCAGTGGTCCAATAGCACTATAGTAGCGTAACCCAATACCTGCCGCCCATTGTAGTGTTTCATCCAATTTTGGCAGCTTGCTAGCAAACACATTTCCACCATCAACAAATGGCACGATTCCGAAGTCCTGATAACGCCAGCGAATTTCTCCTCCGACTTCAATGAAGCTCATACCACCCAATGGATTTCTCTTGGCATCTAAAGGGCCGACATGTTGATATTCATAACCACGCACCGAGCCGCCACCGCCGGAGTAAAACTTTTTATCGGGAGGAATGTCAGTCAAGGTTTCGCCATAAATACTGCCGGTAGAGAACCGTCCGGCCAATACGAGGTTGCCCGATTCCAGGGCATTGTAGTAGGCTCGGCTATCGAGTCGCCCAACGGTGAAATTTCCCTCCCCCCCCTTGGCGATAAAATAGGGTGTGATTGACGCAGTATTTCTAAAGCCGGTTTGAGGGTTTAATAGATCATGAGTGGTATCATATTTTAACGCAAGAGGAAATCCTACCAAGAAAAATTCTTGTTCTCCTGCACTGTCTTTAATCGATGAGTATTCACCGCTAATCCCGCCACTAAACGATAATCTATTTGATAATTTACGCTTAATACCGATAGCACTGGATATCGACTGTTTATCATAAGCATCAAAATGTTCGTTGGCTATTTTACCATTGATCAGTAACTCTTGGGAGCGGCTTAGAAAATCAGGCTTGCTAAAATCGAGCTCTAGGCTAGTATCAACGTCTTTAAGCGCATTTTTAAAAATTTTATCGACCCGAGCAGAAATTTTTAATTTTTCTCCACGCCCGAAAAGGTTGCGATGTCCCCAATAAGCACCAATCCCGAATTGTTCCGTTGTCGAGTAGTCCACGCCAAAGCCAATGAATTTACGCTTCCTTTCCTCGACCAATAACTCGACGGGTAATGGGTCACCTGAAACGGAGCCTCCAGCATCAGGTGCATCAGGAATATTCAATTTAAGCGAAGAGAAAATACCTAGATTATTTAATTCCGTTCGAAAAGATTCCAGAATTTTTGGGTGATATAAATCACCTTGTTGCCAGGTAATGCGTTTTCTCACAAAATCATCTTCAATACGCTCCAGGCCGGTAATGACAAGTTTACCCAGTTGTGCTGGGGGTCCAGGGGTAAATCTCAAGGTGACATCCATGGTTTTTTTCTCATGACTCACCACCAAAGTTCGATCTTCGGCTTTAGCATACGGATAACCTTCAAGGGTGAGTTTGGCCAAAACAAGCCCTTCAGCTTCGATGATATAGCTGCCTTTTGCTTCTGTATCTTGTGTTAGATTGACGAGTAGGGTGGCTAAGGATAAATCTAAGGATTCCAAACCCAGCAAATTAATTTCGCCAAACTTATATAGACTACCCGGCGTGATCTCAATGATCACCTTGGGGGTATCCACTTGCCGAATAATACTTGGGTGAAGTGTTGTTAATGGAACCTCTTCGATGAAAATAATAACCTTGCCAGCGTAATAGCCAAAAGACTTCAAAACATCAAGCATCCGCGCCTTATCAGAAGCTGCGCGTCGGATTAAGCCCACAGAGCTTGACGGAGGTTGGTCGATTAACAAGAAAAGATTAGCTGAACCCTCCATGGCATTTAGCATATCTTTGTCTAAAGCTTGTCCCTCAGCGCCTCTAATTTCAACCTTATACGGTTGTTCTTGGCTGGGGTCCGCCGCGTAAATGAATGAAGGAAAAACCAACAGTAGTAAAGAAAATATTCTTAAATACATATACTTTATCGATAGCTTTATTATAGATTGCTGTTTTATTGCATTTCATGGAGTACAATATTTATCAAAGTGTGAGATGTTGTTAAATATTGATTTTGATTAAGGGGCGTGCGCAAATTTCATGATTGTCATGGATGATTTTTATTCTATTCTTGTACAATACACAAATTGTGTTTAGGTATAGGCGCACAATAACTTCCCGGTTTGGCGTCTCGGCGTTAGGTGAATACAAACCAAATCTGAGCACCAAACAAGGAAGTTATCACGTGGCCATTGCTAAAGCAAAAACACATGGCGTGAAATTGGCTAATTAATGAGCGGAAATAGGATTGGCGATGTGCTCGAAATCTTTTTTATTTGGTAGCTTGAGTTTTATTTGCTCAAAAGAAAAAGGATTTGAGTGCTGTGGTGGTCATCAGGTGTTTGCTGAGCTGAAAGGGGAGGCCGCTCAGGACACACTTGTTACTTCGTCTTGAGTGTTCGCGTCTGTGATGTATCTAATGTTTGTGGTTTGGGATAATGTAAAAAATAGTGTACAGCCTTGCCCAAGTTGGCTATCTGCCCATATGCTTCCCCCGTGGCGGTGAACGGCGCGTTGCGCAATAGATAGGCCAATGCCGGAGCCTTCGAATTCTTCTTGGCTGTGGAGTCTTTGGAACGGTGCGAATACCTGTTGACTATTATTCATATCAAATCCTACGCCGTTATCGTTGACATAATAAATGAATTGATCTTTGTCTTTTTTAAGGCCTATTTTTATTTTAGGGTGTTCTTGTTTGCTAGAGAACTTCAGTGAATTACCGATTAAATTAAGGAGTATGAGGTACAATAGGTTTTTATCAGCAAGCGCCATGAGATCCGGTTGAATTTCGATAACCACATGTTGATAACCATCGTTTTGTGCAAAATTGTTGGCTATTTTTCGCGCTAATTCTGATAGATTTATTTTTTGCGGATAAAATTGTGTCGATGAAACTTTGGAAAGACTTAGTAAGTTTTCCAAGCACTCTTTCATGTGACTGTTGGCGGATATGATACGTTTTAGATAATTCTTTGCTTTATCATTCAGGGAGTCGCTGTAATCCTCAAGCAAAATACGACTCATTCCATCGATGTGTCGTAGCGGTGCACGTAGATCATGGGACACGGAATGGCTCAATGCACTTAATTCATCATTGAGCGCTTTTAGTTCGATATTCTGTAGGCGAATACGGTCTTCGGATTCCTTGGTGCGAAGTGCTACTTTTATCCGAGCGAGCAGTTCGTCTTCTTCGATGGGTTTTGTTAGATAATCAATGGCGCCTAATTCTAGACCCTTGACGACTCTGTCGATATCACGATATCTCGCGGTTAGGAAAACGATAGGTATGTTTTCCGTTAATGGGTCCTGTTTTAAATGACTTAAAACTTGGTAACCGTCCATTTTTGGCATGGTCACATCGAGTATGATTAAATCCGGCAGCGTCGCTTTCGCTATTTTTAGACACTCTTCTCCGCTGTGGGCTGATTGCACCTCGAATTGCTCTTCGAGGATTTGAGTGAGTAGTTCTGTGTTATCGATTTTGTCATCTACGACTAATAGGCGCATATCAAAACCCTTTTCACTATAACGTAGAGGCGTGCATTATACGGATTCATATCGTAACAGAAGCTCCTGAATGGTGGCTAGCAAGCGTTCTTCGTTGATAGGTTTTGTTAAATAAGCCTCGCAGCCAGCGGATAAGGCGGCTTTATGATCGGAATCCATGGCAAAAGCCGTGAGTATGATGATAGGGATGCTCTTATATTTCTCGATTTTTTTCAGTATTTGGGTGGCTTCCAGTCCACTCATATGCGGCAAGGAAACATCCATTAAAATTAAATTGACACTTTCATAATCTAACAAACGTATGCCTTGTTCTGCGTCTACTGCTTTTAGTACATGATATCCTTCATCTTCGAGTATATCTTCAATGAGCGACATATTGTCCAGGTTATCCTCGACGACCAGTAAGGTGTACATGCTTACTGTACCATTGTTGTCAAGTGTTTTGCAGTAGCATTCTTGTCATTTATATTGGCAAGATACTTTATGTTGGTAACGATGTCGTTCAATATTAAACGCAAGTCATGGCCTTCCTTACTAATTATGTTTTTGACTGTGGTATTGAGGAAATCACGTTCTATTTCATCAAGTTCCTTACCAGTAACAACACAAATGGGAATAGCGTGTAAATTTTCATCGGCTTGTAGTTGGCGAATCGTTTCAAATCCGTCCATTTCAGGCATAACCAGGTCAAGTAAGATTAAGTCCGGTGGTGATTCTCTCACTTTTATCAGTGCTTCTCTACCATTTTTTGCTGTTCTGACGTTTATATTTTCATCTTCTAGCAACTGCTGAACCAGCTCTAAGGTTGCCATGTCATCGTCGACAGCAAGCACATTTTTGGGAGGCCGAAAAAGTATGTTATTGAATATTGTTTGTAATTTTTCCGGAGTAATGGGCTTGGTTAAGAAATCAGTTGCGCCTAATTTGAACGCACTGACACGATTGTCCGAGAACGTGACGACAATGATAGGGATATCACGCGTGTTGTCATTTTTCTTAAGTTCCTCTAAAACTGTCCAACCGTCTTTATCTGGCATCACAATATCAAGGGTAATAATGGTCGGACATTTTTCATTGGCAAGCCGTATTCCTTCATCGGCGTTAAGGGCGCTAATGACATGAAAACCCTCGTCAGTTAACATGCTTTGCAATAGTGCCAGTACTTCCGGGTTGTCATCAATGCAGAGAACCGTTATCTGATCCAATGCCTTATGAAGCGTTGTGGTATGAGTCCGGCTCACATGATCTAAGGACATTGCTTTATCGCTAGTCGAGTCGAAGTTGATTGGTATCGCGATACTAAAAGTTGTGCCGTGACCTTTATCGCTGTGCACACAAATATCGCCTCCAAGCAATTCGATTAAATTTTTGGTGATAGTTAGCCCTAGCCCTGTTCCCCCCGTTTTCCTTGTCAATGAACCATCCGCTTGGCGGAATGCGTCAAATATATAACGCAACTCATGCTGATCCATGCCGATCCCCGTATCGGTGACATGGATTTCTATAAACTCATTGTTATCCAAAGCAAGCTGGGGATAGTTTTCAATTCGGTTTTCTTGCAACATTTCGCTAATGATTGTGATGCCACCTTGGTCTGTAAATTTAGTGGCGTTTCCGATGAGATTGATAAGAACTTGCTTAAGCTTAGTACTGTCGGTATGTAACATAATGTTATTTTCCGGCAGTTGTTCTTTAAGTGTCAGGTTTTTTTCGATGGCGAGGGGGCGAGCGAGTTCTATTGTTTCTCTGATCACCTCGGAAATGGAGAATTTCTCAACAAATGTGTCCATTTTCCCCGATTCAATTTTGGATAGGTCGAGAATATTGTTAATAAGCTGTAATAAATGATTAGCGTTACGTTGAACAATTTTAAGGTTGTTCAATTGTTTTTCCGGCAATAACTCCCCCGCCTTTTTAATGACCCGGCCGGTAAATCCGATAATGGAGTTCATGGGAGTGCGAAGCTCATGGGACATATTGGCGAGAAATTCGGATTTCAGACGTGTGGCTTCGGCTAATTCCTCCGCCTTCGTTTCGAGTCTTCTATTGGAGGCGCGTAGCGCTTCTTCAGCATTGCTTCTCGCGTCAATTTCACGTTGTAAGGCGTTTTCTGCGGCTTTCCTTTCAGTGATATCTCTGACGATTCCGGTAAATAACACCCTATCTTTTAGGCGAATTTCACTCACCGCCAACTCCATGGGAAAGGTGGTACCGTTTTTGCGCAGACCCGATACTTCTCTGCCAATACCGATGATTTTTCTTTCACCTGTGGTTAAATAGCTATGAAGATATCCGTCGTGTTCTGATCGGTAAGGTTGTGGCATTAAGTGATTGATATTATGCCCTATTAGTTCATCGGCACAATAGCCAAAAATGCGCTCTGCGGCAGGATTAAATGACTCGATACGACCGCGATTATCAATGGTGATGATGGCGTCAACCGCTGTTTCGAGTATCGCACGTGCAATTTCATGACTTTCCAAAATCGCCTGCGTGAATTGCTCACTTCCTTTTGCCTCTCTAGTCACGTCTTCTGTCATTGGACTTTCCTGCATGTGGATGAATAGAGGTTTTGTACGGGCCAATAGAGTTATAATAATCTCACTGGTAATGTATAAATATAGCCCATATTTAATAGGGCAAGAGGGCATAAATAAAACATTTTTTAGCCAGTCATGCAAATTAAAGGTGAATTTGTGCGAGCAGTTGATAGATTATCAACAATTTGTATCATGCAGGGTCGCATGGCCGATGTCCTTCGGATGGTCTTCCATGGATTGGAGTTGGGGAGTCAGGCAGGTAGGTGCATTCCGCCCTAAACAACATTTACAGATGGAAATTAAATATCTAATACACTTAATATTTAGATTTATTTAAACGCTTTATAGTGAGTAAGGAATCAGCACGCAATAACTTCCCGGTTTCGCATCCCATCTTCCGCTCGTCTTGGCCCGTTCTTCCCTCGCAAAAACTCGAAATAGAACAACTATTCCTGCATTTTTGCTCACTCAGAACGAATCAATACAAACCAAATCTGGGCGCCAAACCGGGAAGTTATCACGTGCCCATTCCTAATGCAACACTCTATTCATCTCAGCCGACGTTTTTTTAAAATAAATTGTAACGAATCAATACAAGCTGGCTCTC
>Ga0316204_10002149_pt1 | contig 46744 bp, 44 predicted proteins | sample 6monrhotite_MG_2_FD_205661 | JGI IMG/M metagenome (GOLD analysis project Ga0316204, IMG submission 205661) | Microbial mat bacterial communities from mineral coupon in-situ incubated in ocean water Damariscotta River, Maine, United States -... | ecosystem: Environmental > Aquatic > Marine >... | reverse complement strand
AGCTCAAGGACGGAATCAGTTCCATTAATGATGTTAATCGAACTCTGCGCCGTTGCAACCGGTTCAATCACTGTCCAGACAGATGTGTCCAAAGCCCCCGAAAAATCATCCGATAAAAATGCCACTGGGGAAGCTTCTGCAACATCGACAGTCACAATCGCGGTATCGAAACCACCATTTCCATCCGATACTTCAACGGTTAAGGCGTAGCTTGCCGTTGTGGTAAAGTCCAGGTTTGTATTATCGGAAACGGTAACCTGGCCCATCGCATCTATTGTAAAAATATTATCGGCGTTGCCGGCGGTAATACTATAGCTTAATATGTCAGAGGCATCAGCATCATCGGCGTTCACTTGCCCAACGACAGTGCCATTTATGACATCTTCTGCAAGGACGAAGGCCGCATCATCGGCCACAGGCGCAACGTTCGACCCGACACCGGAATCTTCATCGGTGAGAGGGGCCGCCGCGTTCTCGAAGTAATCAATCTGTGCGGTGAAGGGGCCGGCTGTTCCGGAGGACGCTGCGAAGGGACCAATGGCGGTCACCGTCATCGCAAAGTCTTTTGTTCCCGCGGTGATCCAAGTCTCACCGTCCAGTGAATAATCGAATGTAAAGATATCCCCATCCCGGTCCACCCTGAGATAGGGCGCGGCCTGGGTAATGGCGATATTAAACAGGCTCTCAGACTGACCATTTGTTGTCGTTGCGGCGAAGATCTTATGGTTTGCCCCATCAAAGTGGGTGTCAAACCGGATCCAGTTCGTGGCGTCCTCTTCAATCAGAATGCCCTGCATCTCATGGCCCGCGTCCGGAACGCTAAGGAACTTTATCTCCGACGTAAAATCTGTATCTGACGAAGACTGCATGGCCCGCAGGGCGGTATTCGTGTGCCAGGGCTGGAATGTTCCCATAGGAACGGTGAGCTCAAGGACGGAATCAGTTCCATTAATGATGTTAATCGAACTCTGCGCCGTTGCAACCGGTTCAATCACTGTCCAGACAGATGTGTCCAAAGCCCCCGAAAAATCATCCGATAAAAATGCCACTGAATTTCTCCTGTTTATCATATACAGTTTGTATGTTTATGGTGCATAATCTATAAATAATGGAATTGCAATAAATCAAATACTATATGAACATGAACAGATTTTGTGTCAGAATTATGGTTATTTTGTGTAAAAAATAAGGCACTATGCAACGTAATCTAAAGTCTTAAATATTTGGAGGAACTTACTAGGGCGTGGCCTTAATTGCACGTACATGAATGATATGCGAAGATTAGCAACAAGATAGGAGAAACTCAGTCAGAATTTTTTCGCTATGGCGTGGTTCGCGATTAACTGAAAATGTCGTGGCTTCCGCAGTTCGCAGAGATAAGTTCAGTTTTAACTATTGCTTGTGAATCAAAGGGGTCAGAGGCTGAGGTATCCCCACGAAATTGATTAATAATTTGCATTTGGATTTTCCGTTAATAATCTTAAGGTGTTTAGTGCGGCTATCCAGTGTTTTTTTTTGAAGTTTCAGGTTTTTGTCTTTATAAGCCCTGAGGGCGATGAACTGATTTGATAGTATATTTCGTGTCTTGATTGAGTTCACCTGATATTGCCAGTGTTTCCCGGCTTCTTTTACGGCAAGTCCGAGCCAATAGAGCAGATATTGGGTCACGGCGGCAATGATGAGCAGAACTTCCAGCCTTTTCATATTTCTGGTGCCGCAAGCATTCATTTTCAGGCCGGATTTCAGGTCGCGAAAGCTTTCTTCTATTTGCATTCGGGTGGCATATATCCTAGCGACCTGCTTGGGAGATGCGCCATGTGGGCAAAGTGATGTGGCCAGTAACCAAGGCTCTTTCTCCCGCATCGCACAGCTACGGGATTGTTTGCTGCGCCGCGCGCGTTCGCCGGTCACTGTCTTGTCCTTGCGACCTTTGGAACATCGGCGTAAAACCACCATTCGGGTCATAAGCTGGGCTCTTTCTCCAAGCCAGTAAAGCCCTAAATCTTTGGTTTTAAGCGTGGCAAATTGATAGAGGCCCTTGATCGGAAACCAATAACCGTCTGTGGGATCATCTCTAAATGTTTCTGTGAGTTTCTGACAGTGGGTTCGATTTCTAACCCGTCCCACATAATCCCAGCCAAGAGAAGTCACCAATTGAAACCAGGGAATGCGAAAGCCCGCATCGGTGACAATAATAGGCCGACAATCTTCTGGTAACAGGTCCTTTAAGCGAACCATAAAGGCGCGGTGAATATGGGGTTTTTCTTTGGTTTTGAGGGGATGAATTTCTTCATAAAGGGTCAAGGAACGGCCTTCTGCCGCAAGGGACGCACGAAGCAAGAAATGGGCCTTCCTATCATCCATATCGGACCAGTCAATATGGATGACTGGTCGAGGCAGTTGCCCAACCGCTTGTGCGGCCAGCCGGTGATAAATAGATTTAATTTCTCTGTGAAATTTCACATTACTACACAGGCGATCAATCCGTTTGATCCGATGTTTTTCCAGTGCCATATTGCAGATATTACGACCCAACCCTGTGACGGAAAGTGAGCCACCATTCATAGCACTCTCAATGGCGGCAAAGAAACATGCTCGGCGGATTTTATGCATTGTGGGGGTGACACGAGAGACAGAACGGGATAAAAAACGGGGGACATTCATGACATAATCCTGTGGTTTCTTCTGTTTGGTGATGGATTAAATCACTAAATGTCATGAATGTTGCTTTGTCAAATAACCTAGCATATTGTTTCTATTATATCTTTCGTGGGGATTCGTCAGGGTTAGAGTCACTGTTGTCCCACTTATTGTGAATTTTCATAATAGCCTCCATTGTTCGATAATTCTATCGGGCTCTTTTGGTGGTTTGAGCAAGTCAATCAAGTCCCGTTTAATGAACAGGTTCACATGAATGAGACTTATTTGTTGCAGGCTAATCTGAATACGACTTTGGAACCTCAGGTAGGCTAAATTAAATATATACAAAGGGCGATCATCACCTGTGTCATGACAGCATTGTCATTATTGCCCAAGAAAGATTTGATTTTCAGGTTCTGCTTGATCCATTTAAATAATAATTTTACCTGCCAACGTTGTTTATAAATCTTAGCAATTGTCTTTGCCTTCATGCGATTATAATTGGCTTGGTGAAATATTTTGGCAGTCTTAAATATGAAGCCATTTACCTTGCTGAAATGAGTGATGGATTTAAAGCACGGCGGGTCATCACTGAGTGGATGAATTTTTATAATACGATCAGGCCACATTCTTCCCTTTCGGCAGTCGCATAGAGCGACGGATTAATGAAATTCACGCTGGTCAATATCCGCCTTCAGAGGCCCGCTGGCGAACGTTGGGTCATTGATGCTGATCAATGCATGAACACCAATCGATGCTATTTTCTGAGTTTGTAAATACGGAAAAACTCCAGCGAAAAGGACTATGAAAGATGGGCGAAGTTGAATGTGATGAATTCGTAAAAGATTGGGATGTTATTGTCATTGGATCAGGCATCGGCGGGATGGCCGCTGCGGCCGCGCTGTCGAGAACCGGCCACAAGGTTCTGCTGCTCGAACAGTACCAGACGCTTGGCGGCCTGACCCACAGCTTTTCCCGTAATGGCTTTACCTGGGATGTGGGCCTTCATTATCTGGGCGGCCTTGCGCCTGGGGAACCGGAAAAAGATATCCTGGACTGGCTCTCGGAAACCCCCATTGAGCTTGAATCCATGGGCGCGGTCTATGACACGCTGCACATCGGCAGATCGGAGCCGCTCCAGCTTTCACGTCCCTATGAAGCGCAGGCAATGGATCTCAAGGAACGCTTTCCCGACGAGGGCGACGCGATCGAGAATTGGATCGCCGCCATGCGCAAGGGTCGGGACGCGATGATGACGGTGATTCAAACCCGTTCCATGCCCGTTCTTTTGGCCGCTGGTTTGAAATGGTGGAAACGGCGCGAGATCAACAAATGGTGCAATCGGACCACTGAAGAGGTTGCGCGTGATATTACCAAGAATGATGATCTTGTCGCGGCTCTGACAGCGCAATGGGGTGACTTTGGCGGACGGCCCGGCACCGCAAGTTTCGGCATGCACGCCACAGTGGTCGGGTCCTATCTGGAATGCGGCGCCTGGTATCCGGTTGGTGGGGCGTCGGTCATCGCAGATCACATCTTGCCGACGATCACGTCCCGCGGCGAAGTGCGCGCCGGCGTAAGAGTAGACTCCTTGTTGATAGAGGATGACCGCGTCGTTGGCGTAACAACCGCCGATGGGAACGAATTCCGCGCTGATGTTGTTGTCTCGGATATCGGCGCTCGTGAAACGGTGGAAAACCTTCTCCCGAAAGACTGTGGTCACGATGACTGGGTCGAAGACATACGGTCTCTCGATCCGAATATCGCTCATTTCACTTTGTTTCTGGGGTTTGAAGGCGATGTGGAAACCGCCGGCGCGACGAAGTCAAACCACTGGATTTATCCGGCAGGAGAAGTCGACGCGGTTTGGACAGACGTGCCGGAAGAAACGCCGCCGGGCATGTTCGTGTCCTTCGCGTCACTAAAAGATCCGGCGCATGATCCCGGCCCACACCAGAAACATATGGGCGAAATTCTCGCCTGGACGGATTGGTCGACTATGGAGCGTTGGGCGATGGCAGCACCTGGCGAGAGAGGTGATGATTATCGGGCCTTCAAGCAGCGCGTTGAAGAGGCGATGTTCGCGCAATTTACCGCCTATTTTCCGAAGCTGGCCGAACTCACAGTATACCGCGAACTTGCAACGCCGCTCTCGACCGTGGACATTACCGGCCATTATCAAGGTGCGTTCTACGGCCTTGATGTTACGCCCAGGCGCGTTTTCTCAGATGCCTTGCAAATGAAGACGCCGATCAAGGGTCTCTATCTTGCCGGTCAGGATGCCGCCACGCCGGGTATCGCGGGGGCGATGTGGGGCGGGCTTTTGGCTGCGGCCAGCGTCGATCCTAAAGTGTTTGCGCATTTTCCAAGGTGAGGGGATGGGGAGAACAACATAAAGAGCCGTTCGAGTAGGCTCGCATGAGAGCTCTTTGGTCCTTGGCGTGACGTGTGAGATAGCTAGAACCGCGTATGACTTCCGCCGGAGTTTCATATGTGGGGTATTCGCTTTCCGAAAACAATGACCGCACTTCCTGTGCTGCGCCATTACTCAGCCATGTAGTCAGAACCGCCTTAGGCCACAGGTGTTCTTTATTGTGTTTCTGAATGGCTTTAATAGTGAATGAATGACCGTATTTGAATTTCTTGCGTAATATGTAGAAACAAAAATAAATTATTGATTACAATCATTTAAAAAATACATCATTTGGTGCAAAGTTGATTAAGTCTCACAAAGAAAGGATTAAGTCTTATGTCCAGTAAAAGAAATCTATCTCGTGTGATTGAAGCCGTCGGTGTTTTTAAAGAAGTGGAATTTCTGGAAAGTGCAATTGATGATCTTATGGAACATGGTTTTGATCGTTCCGATCTGAGCTTACTCGCCAGTGAGGAAGCTCTAAATGCCAAAATTGGGCATCATTTTATAAAGGTCGAAAAGTTGGAAGATAATCCAAATGTTCTCCGATCTGCCTATGTGGCGAGAGAATCAATTGGGGCGGGAGAAGGGGCTTTGATAGGCACACCGATGTATGTCGTCGCTTGTACCGCAGCCGGTATCGTCGCCGCGGCGGGGGGGCCTCTTACAGCGCTGATTTTAGCCGCCATTGCCGGCGGAGGCGGCGGCGCGTTGATAGGGACTATGCTTGCCAGATTAGTTGGTCAAAACTATTCTAAAAAAATAGAACAGCAACTTGAGCAGGGTGGACTAATTTTATGGATTCGAACCTGGTCAGATGACCAAAAGAAAAAAACCCTTGATATTTTAGCGCGACATTCTGCTGAAGATATCCACCTGCATGATTTTTCATCTGTGTCCAGGCCTTCTCAGAAATTTCTGCTCGATTATTCTTCGTCCCCTGAAGAGATTTTCAACTCTGATCAGCTTTCGCGGCATGACAAAATTATTATTCTTCAATATTTGGAATATGATGCCAGAGAGCTTCTTGTTGCTCAGGAAGAAGGTATGACAAATCAGGAAAGTGATTTGTTGGATCGTGTTTTGCAGGCATTGCATGGATTAGGCGTAGTGCCGGAACTGGATAATAGGCCGCCGACGAAGCAGGGCGGGATATGAGACATACGCAGAGCAAAGCTGGTCCCATATTCATACAGTAGAATGGTTTGAATGAAATTGATTATCGTGCATTGATCAGAATCAATTTGTAGCGAGACTTTTAGTTTATTCCTAAATCAACCAACCCCCTTGGTCGCAATTTGATAGAAAGTGAGATTATTATGACCATTTATATAATGATGTATTCATTAAGATCAAAAGGAGATTCGCATGTTTAAAAAGACTATACGATTAGTTGCTGTCATAACGATTGGGTTATCTTCGACTGCAGCTCTTTGCGTTTCTCATGCTCAAGACAAACCGATGTCCAATCAATTTTGGTGGCCTGAGAGGCTTGATCTTAGTCCGCTTCGTCAACATGCCGCTGAGTCTAATCCTTACGGCGACGACTTCACCTATGCCGAAGCCTTCAAAACACTCAACCTTGAAGCCGTGAAACGGGATATTCAAAAGGTGTTAACCATATCCCAACCCTGGTGGCCCGCGGATTATGGGAACTACGGCCCATTTTTTGTTCGGATGGCTTGGCATGGTGCGGGCACATATCGCATGGGTGATGGACGCGGCGGTGCAGACGGCGCAGATCAGCGCTTCGAGCCGCTCAATAGTTGGCCTGATAATGTCAGTCTCGACAAGGCCCGGCGATTAATATGGCCGATTAAGAAAAAATACGGACGGAATCTTTCTTGGGGTGATCTGATGGTTCTGACGGGCACTGTTGCGATGGAAAGTATGGGCTTTCAGACTTTAGGCTTTGCCGGCGGTCGTGCGGACAATTGGGAGCCCGATCTGGTTTACTGGGGTCCTGAGAGCAAGTGGTTGGATGACAAGCGCCATAGTGCCGATGGAAAGCTTGAAAAGCCTCTTGCTGCGGTGCAGATGGGTCTGATTTATGTGAATCCAGAAGGGCCGAACGGCAACCCTGACCCACTCGCAGCAGCACAGGATATTCGTGTGGCGTTCGGTCGTATGGCTATGAATGATGAAGAAACCGTTGCGCTGATCGCGGGCGGACACACCTTTGGTAAGGCTCATGGTGCTCATAAGCCGGACGAGTGCCTTGGTGCTGATCCTGCCGGTTCCAGTATAGAACAGCAGGGTCTTGGCTGGGCAAATAAATGCGGTAAGGGCAAAGCCGAAGATACCATCACCAGTGGCCTGGAAGGGGCGTGGTCCGTTAACCCAGTTGCCTGGACCACACAATTCTTTGACAATCTGTTTGCCTATGATTGGGTGAAGACAAAGAGCCCAGCAGGCGCAACCCAGTGGATACCCAGCGATAAATCAGTGGCAGACCTTGTGCCAGATGCGCATGATGTATCAAAGCGCCATGCGCCGATGATGTTCACGACGGACATCGCCCTGAAATTTGATCCGGTTTACAGAAAAATATCCAAGCGTTTCCACGACAACCCAGAGGAATTCGAACTTGCCTTTGCTAAAGCATGGTTTAAACTGACGCACCGTGATATGGGTCCGAACTCACGCTACCTTGGTGCGGATATTCCCAAGCAGGTCTTTTCGTGGCAAGACCCGATTTCTTCAGTTGACCATAAATTGATTGATGAAAAAGATGTGTCATCCCTGAAATTAAAAATTCTTGCCTCTGGATTGACTCATCCGGAACTTGTGAGAACCGCGTGGGCATCAGCCGCCACTTTCCGGGGAACGGATTACCGTGGTGGTGCAAATGGCGCCCGTATTCGCCTCAAGCCCCAGAAAAATTGGGCAGTCAACAATCCGAAAGAACTGGCAAAGGTGTTGAAACGCCTTGAGGGAATTCAGAAAAAATTCAACCAGGCGCAAAAGGATGGAAAGAAGGTTTCGCTCGCTGATCTGATCGTTTTAGGGGGGGCAGCAGCCGTTGAAAAGGCAGCAAATAAAGCGGGGTTTGACATTCCGGTTTTTTTTAAACCAGGTCGTATGGATGCAACGCAGGTACAGACTGATGCAAAATCCTTTGCGGTACTTGAACCGACAGCGGATGGCTTCCGTAACTATTTTGGTAAGGGTAACTATGGGGCGCCTGCTGAAATGTTGGTGGATCGGGCTAATTTGCTGACATTAACGGTACCAGAAATGACCGTTCTGGTTGGTGGCATGCGTGCTCTCAATGCCAATACAGGACAGTCTGTCAATGGTGTGCTCACCAACCAAACTGGGGCGTTGACCAATGATTTCTTTGTGAACCTGCTTGATATGTCAACGAAATGGACGAAGTCTTCGAAAAGAAAAGGCACTTACGATGGACTTGATCGCGAGACGGGGAAACGCAAATGGACGGCAACGCCGATTGATCTTATTTTTGGATCGAATTCCGAGCTGCGTGCTGTTGCGGAAGTCTATGCATCTGATGATGCACGCGAGAAGTTTGTACGTGATTTTGTCGCCGCATGGGTTAAGGTTATGAATCTGGACCGTTTTGACCTTCGTTGATTATAACGGAATGGGCGGTTATCACGTTAACTTTTTTAGCACGAAAAAGTTTCAATTGGGCCGTTGATCCTGCCGCACGGGTCGCGAGATTCCCTTTAATCATTGCGATTGACCGTAATTGTCGTAGAGGGGTTTGGATTAGCCCTCAGCAATGTCCCGTAAGAAAACAGGTAGATCGTTGGCGGGAGGTATGGCCGGAATTTGATAAAACATATCCCCCACAAAACCTCTGTGATACGTCGAATGATTTATGACGTGAAGCAGGATATTCAAGCGAGACATTGCGCCGTCTCCCCCGCCTATGAACTGAAAATTCACTATTGTATTTAATAGCTCCTCTGATAGGGAATCAACGTAATCAATGTACCATCTGTTTATCGTCATTTGTGACTTATACAAGTCCGACAAATGCGGATGATTATCCGTATTGCGTGCGGTGTAATGATGTTTCTCACCAGACAGATGAGCTTTAAAAATGTCATCAATCACATACACATGATTAAGCGTATGAACGATATTTCCAAAACGCGTTTTACGCTGTTTCGTAATTTCAGCCGAAGGGAGTTTGCTAACCGCAGAAAATGTGATGTCATCCGCCCATGCTTTGTACCGTACCAGCATTTTTGTATTCTCGATGATATCCATGAATTTCCGATACTCAAATTTTATTATAAAAACGCAAATAACAGGTGGCGTAGATAAATGAAATAAATAACAACTATATCACTGTTTCACTTTCTATTCTTAAATAACGCGCTTTGCAATATCTAAGGGTATCGTCAAAGTAAACCAAGATTGGTTGAATCTGCATCAAATTATAAATATTTTATGCCACGAATGAACGCCATTCCTTAAATATTCGTCTGTCTGTGAGGTGTCGTGCTCCATTAAAGTGAATTTTTCTGCTCCGCGCTGCCCCCTGGGTCTGAAGGGTTCCTTCTTTTCAACAGTTTGAGGGCCGGTCTTATCACGCTGTTTGGTAACAACGGTTTCTAGAACTTCACCTTTATGATCAACTGCACGCAAAGGTAGTGAGGTTCACCGCCAATTTTTACGAAAACCTCATTTACATGCCGTAACGAAAGTGGAAATTTGACCTACATTAGGGTCGTCAGGCGGGTGATTTCAGGGGAATTCTTAAAGTAGCGATATTGATAACTCATTCGGCGAGATTAATTCGTTGGACGAGGGGAGCAATAGTTTACTTTGACACTGTCCTCTGACCCCTTTGATCCTTCTTACATTTTCACCCAACAAACGCGGAGACATACGCTGCCCTATTCAAACAAAGTCTGATGCTTGACTGACGGGTCAACTTTTAATCTGGCCTATCTGAATCAGGTCTGTCTGAATCAGGTTTGGGCCGTAAGTAGATTATGTAATAGGCGATCCCAACCAACAGGCTATCGGTCGGCGCACATCCCCCACTCCGCGCGGCAGTTACCGGAAATCAAAAGAATTTAAAAAAGCGCGAGCTGTAAAAAGGCGAGTCATTTGACCCTAATATTTTTCACCCTATCCCTTGTGATGGGAAGTTTATTTTAATTGATTAGGCTGGTCAAAAAACGGACTTTCGAATGTTTGCTTCCAAGCTATGATGTACATTAATATTGCTGATAATACTCAAGATTATTCCCTAAGGTAAAGTGTAACTATGATCGATAAAAATATATGCTACGCACTGTCCTGATTCCATCGGTATTACTTTAATTCGTGTGCGATGGTTTTTTCGGTAAACAAATAATCTTTCAGTTCTTTGTCAAATGCGGGGTCCTTGCGCCTGATCCATTCCAGCACCATGGCGGCATGTTCTTTTTCCTCGTCCCGGTTATGGGCAAGAATTGCTTTGAGCGCCGGGTCTTTGCAGGCATCGACACGCTGATTATACCAGTCAACGGCCTCCAGTTCCTCCATGAGGGATGTGATCGCCCGGTGCATGTCCCTTGTCTCGTCTGAGAGTTCTGCAATTGGTTCGTGATAGCCTTCATTTGCCATTATGGGTCCTTTCCAGTTGATAGGTGATTCTATCACAGGAAACAGGGTCAGTCCAATGTCTGCCGAAAGCGCAATAGGGCCAGGCTCCCCGTCACAATCATAATTAATAATAATGGCCAGATATTCATCATCATATCCTCTGCTGTGGCCCCTTTAAGCATAATTCCCCGCACCAGCCGTATAAAATGGGTCGCGGGTAAGGCCTCTCCGATATATTGGGCCCATTTGGGCATGCCCAGAAAAGGAAAGGCAAAACCGGATAATAGAATCTGGGGCATTAACAGAAAGAACGTCATTTGCAGGGCCTGCATCTGGGTTCGGGCTATTGTTGAAAAAAGAAAGCCAATGATAAGATTGACAATGATAAACAGAGTAACGACACCGATTAGAAAGGGGAAGGAGCCAATGAAGGGAATGTCAAAAACAAACCTTGCCGCCAAAAGTATAACGGCAGTTTGTATATAGCCGATAAGGACATAAGGCATAATTTTGCCGATCATCAGTTCGAGGGGCTTAATGGGCATGGCGAGCAGGTTCTCCATTGTGCCCCGTTCATTCTCGCGGGTAATGGCCACCGCCGTCATCATGCTCATGGTCATGGCAAGGATAATCCCGAGCAGGCCGGGCACGATATTATATTGGGTGATGCCCGCCGGATTATAACGGCGGTGCAGGACCACATCCACAGGCGGCTTCTTGCCCGCAATATACGAGAGGGAGCCGGACAATTCACGGCGCAGGCCGGAATTTACGATTTCGTCCATGGAATTGAGAGCGCCGGATGCAGCGGAGGGGTCGGTGGCATCGGCGACCAGTAATATTTGGGGCCGTTCGCCGCGCACCAGATCACGGCCAAAATTCTCCGGTATGATAAGAATATAGTTTACCTGACCTTCACGCATGAGTTTTTCTGCTATATCTTCGTGCGTTGGTCGATGGATTATATCCATGAAGGTGGAATTTTTCACGGCCATTATCAGGGATCGTGAGAGGGCCGAATGATCTCTGTCAATCAGGGCCGCTGGCAAATGCCGGGGGTCGTTGTTAATGGCGAAACCAAACATGACAAGCTGCATCACCGGAATGCCGATCATCATGGCAAAAGTCATGTGATCGCGGCGCATCTGGATAAATTCCTTTTTTAACACAGCCGCAATGCGGGCAAAGGACAATAGGGTCATTGGTAATTATCCTCCGTTTCCCCCATCAGGTGGATGAAGGCTTCTTCCAGTCCGGGTTTCTGCGCGTGCCAACTCAGTCCGGGTTTGTTCAGCCATGGTGTTATGGCGGCCTGTAAAGCGGCTTCATCCCGCCCGCTTACATGCAGGGCTGTGCCAAAACGGGCAATTTGTTCGACCCTGGAATCTTTCTTGAGCATTCTGGCAATCTCCTGCAGTCCCTCGCCCTCGGCCCGCCAGGTATGCAGGCCTACACGGGTAGCGATTTCGGTCGAAGGGGCATCAATGAGTTTTTTGCCATAGGCGATATAAGCGATAAAGTCACATTGCTCCGCCTCATCCATATAATGTGTTGACACCAGTATGGTAACACCACTATCGGCAAGGTCGTGAATGCTTTCCCAGAATTCCCGGCGGGCCTTGGGATCAACCCCGGCGGTTGGCTCATCCAGCAACAAAAGTTGAGGATCGTGAATCATACAGGCAGTAAGGGCTAGGCGTTGTTTCCAGCCACCGGAAAGCGTCCCAGCCAATTGATGTGACCGGGCACTTAACCCCAGATTTTCCAAGGCCTCCGATACCCGGCGTTTATGCTCGGGAACTTTATACATCATCGCGACAAAATCAAGATTCTCCCGGATTGTCATATCTTCCCACAGGGAAAATTTCTGGGTCATATACCCGACCTCGGTCTTGATTTTTTCGGATTGGGTAATGACATCCCAGCCAAGGCAGGTTCCGGACCCCGCATTAGGCGTTAACAGGCCGCACACCATGCGGATCGTCGTCGTTTTGCCGGAACCGTTTGGGCCGACAAACCCGTAAACGGCACCCTTGGGTACTATCAGGTTGAAATTATCGACGACCTTCCTGTTACCATATATTTTGGTTAAACCTCGAACATCTATCACGGTATCCTGATGGGTCATGGCAGGGTTATGCTCACCGGCTGACCGTTAAGAAACTGATCGGGCTGATCCGGGTGCGCTTCCACTAGATAAACCAGCTTTTCGCGTTCCTTCTCGGTAAAAATAACCGGCGGCGTGAATTCGGCCTGATCGGAAATAAAGGTAATTTTACCCCGCAGGCCCTCCGGGCAATTGTCACAGTGAATATTCACAAGGCCGCCATGATGAACGCGGGGCAGCATCGGCTCAGGGACAAAAAACCGAATCCGCATTTGATCAGGGGGCAGCAAGGCAAGGACCGGTTGCGTAGGCCCGGCAATTTCTCCTATCCGCCTGAATATATCCTCAATACGTCCGGCTGAGGGAGCCGCGACAGAACAATCTTTCAAATCAACCCTTGCGCTGGAAATAGCCGCTGTATGGGCCTCTACCTCACGTTTGGCGGCGGCAATGATGTCGTCACGAGCCGGAAGACGAGTCAGGTCAAGGCGCGATTGGGCTGCTGTTACGCGGGCCTGGGCGGCATCAAGGGTGGCTCGGTCCTGATCAAGGCGTGCGGCGGCGACAACACCTTTGTCCACCAGAATTTTGCTGCGTTTATAAGTCTGCTCGGCTAGTATAAAGGTAGCCACGGTTTCTTTTAAGCTTTCGGTGGCAGCGCGGATTTCTTCTGGACGTCCCCCTTTCTCAAGATTCATCAATCGGGCTTCTGCGGCGGCTTTGGCAGCAATGGTTTCGTTCAGCCGCGCCTGGGCCCGCTCGGAATCGATAGCGAATAATAGTGTCCCGGCAGTGACCTGATCCCCTTCGGTAACGTACAATGCCGTTATTCTGCCCGCTGCGCAGGAGGGCGCCAGATTTAGTTGACGGCCCTCAACATAGCCCTGCAGGGAGCTGTCCGTCTGTTTAGAATCGCATGAACCCAAGAGAAATAATAGAGATAAAATGTATAAAGCCCGCATCGTTCTTCCTTACATATCTGTGGACTATAAAAGCAACAGATCAAAATAATGGATAGTTTGATTTCTCGTCTTCATGCAGATTAATGGATAATTGACTATATATTAATCTGCAAGAAGAGCCTTTTGAAAAGGCTTTGTCAAATTAAATTTTATAGACAAGTAATGCCCAAGAATTCCCAATGGTAGCTTGTTGTTTTTCTAGGGCTTATGGTTTTTTTGATCTTTGTCAAACTATTCAATAATGATGAAATTCATTTTAATTTGATAGAGTTGATGACAAGCTCAATGCTGGTCCTAGTCCTTCAATCCCTCAAGGCATACAACGCTGACGAAGAAGGGAAAATCGTTGTGAAGGGGGGGCATCACAGGCTGCCTTATTCAAACAAAGTCTGATGCTTGGCTGACGGGTCAATTTTTAATCTGGCCTGTCTGAATCAGGCCTGTCTGAATTTGGCCTGTCTGAATCAGGTTTGGGCCGTAAGTAGATTATGTAATAGACGATCCCAACCAACAGGCTACCACCAACAAGGTTCCCCATTATCACGGGGACGAGATTGCTGAACAGTCCCAGCCAGCTGATGGCATCAACATCTGGTCCTGGATGTCCCGAAGCCTTGATGAGCATGCCCATCGGAATGATATACATATTGGCAATGCTATGCTCAAACCCGGCGGCCACGAAAGCGGATATTGGAAAAACAATAGCAACCACTTTATCAACGACGCTTCGCCCGGCAAGCGCCATCCATACCGCCATGCATACGAGGATATTGCACAGCACCCCTTTAAAGAAAGCTGACCAGAACGGCATGGCGGATTTGGCTGCCGCAATCTTGAGGTATTGATCTGCAACTGCCCCGTTGTTCATTTCAGTATGTCCAGAATAGAATACCAGTACTGCCAATCCGGCGGCGCCAATAAAATTGGCGAAACATACAATCACCCAATTTCTTAGCAGTTTAGAAGTCGATATTTTGCCATCGGCCCAGGCCATCGAGAGCAGGTTATTTCCTGTGAATAGCTCCGCGCCCGCGACAATAACCAAAATCAGTCCCAGTGAAAAAGCAAAACCGCCAAGCATTTGACTGATGGCAAAACTCAAGGAATCGTCTGATTTTACGATCATGAAATAGAGCGCGCCCAACCCGATAAAAGCACCGGCAAGAACCCCTAGTAACACGGTGGACAGCAGGGAGAGCTCTGTTTTCGCAACCCCCACGGTTTCGACCTGTTTGGCAATTTCTTTCGGGGAATAAGCATCAAAACCAAAGATTTCTGACCCAAAAATTCCTGACATAGCATATCTCCTGATGATATTGTTTCAATTCATACGGTAGCTCATGCGGCCTACCCTCAGGCCTCAGATCATTTCTTGCAGTATGGGCGTGCAGCCAGACATAAGTCCACTCTTAATTATCCATCCTTTTTATCAGATTGACAAATTCCTGTGAATCCTAATGCCCATTCAGGCTATTGACTTGTCGATTTCGCTGGGACATGATCATTCTCATACGAATTTTTTCCCATAAGAATTTCGAGGATACTGGATGTACCGCAGTTTTCCAGCTATACGCGTTGAAGGCCTTGCCGATCAGCAGGGGCTGGGGGCGGATGAGGTAAAGGATAGGCGTCGCCAGTATGGCAGCAATATCATTCTGGAAAAGCCCCCGTCCGGATGGCGTAACATTATAGGCGACACGTCCCGGGATCCTATGGTTTGGTTTCTCATTGGCACGTCGTTGCTGTTTGCCTGGCTTGGGAATTATACCGATGCCGCCGTTCTGGCGGCGGCTCTTGTCCCCATTATCGGTATGGATGCCTATCTGCATCGGCGAACGCAGGCAACAACAGAGGGCCTGAGCGGACGTTTGGCCGCACGCGCCGAGGTGATACGCAATGGGGTTCGCGCCGAAATTCCGGCGATTGAACTTGTTCCGGGAGACCTTGCTATTGTGGCAGTGGGCAGTCCCTTTCCGGCTGACGGACTTATTGTCGGCGGCGCGGGGCTTCAGGTGGACGAGTCGGCATTGACCGGTGAAGCGATGCCCCTGCGCAAACAGGTTATGGCGAACGCTGATACGGAGATAACATTAGATCGTGATGAAATCGACATAGACACGGTTCACTGGGGTGTCGCCGGAACGCGGCTTCTTACAGGGGAGGCCCGTCTCAGAATTGTTTTTACCGGCGCAGAAACACTATATGGCCAGATTACCCGCTCGGCCCAGACCGGAAAACAAGAACGTACGCCGCTTCAAAACGCCATTGGCTCCCTTGTGGTCACGCTGGTCGTTGTTGCCGTTGTCTTATGTATCGCTCTGGCCGCAATTCGTTACTATCAAGGTTATGGGATATTGGATGCGGTCCTGAGCGCGGTTACCCTGGCCGTTGCGGCATTACCAGAAGAATTTCCAGTTGTCTTTACCTTTTTTCTGGGGGTCGGCGTCTATCGGCTTGCGCGCCGCCAGGCATTGGTGCGCCGCGCTGTCGTGGTGGAGAATATTGGCCGAATAACCTGTATCTGTACCGATAAGACAGGAACGCTGACCGAAGGCAGGCTTCATCTGGCCCATATATTGGCGGCGGGGGATACCGATCAGAATTTCGTCGTAAAGATTGCTGCGATGGCGGCGCGGCCGGAAAGCGGTGACCCTCTGGACATACTCCTGCATAAAGCAACCTTGATACCGGCGGAAACGCGGCTGGAAACCTTCCCCTTTACCGAAGACCGCCGCCGGGAAGTCGCCATTATTCAGGAAACGACAGGGGCCCGCATTGCGGCGGTAAAGGGGGCGCCGGAAACCGTATTTGCGATGACGCGGCTCGGGGACGAGGATCGAGAGATGTGGCTTGCAAAAACGCGCGAGCTGGCAGAGAGCGGACATAAGGTGATCGCCTGCGCTTTTCGCACATTGGATAGATGGCCGGGCGGGGAACCGGACCGGGATTATGATCTTGTTGGTCTTCTGGCATTTGAGGATCCCGTACGGGATGGTGTTGGGGACGCGGTGGCGCGGGCGCAGGCCGCAGGGATACGCGTCATTATGGTGACCGGTGATCATCCCGCCACGGCAATGGCCGTTGCCCGGGAACTTGGCATTGGCCGTAAAAATCCGCACGTGATTGAGGGTGCTGATCTGGCTGCGCAGCTGGGCCATGCGGACAGCGGGGGTGTTTTGGATATAGACGTTATTGCCCGAACCATTCCATCACAAAAGCTTGATCTGGTTCGGGCATTGCAGCAAGCGGGGGAGATCGTTGCGGTGACAGGGGACGGCGTAAATGATGTGCCGGCCTTACAGGGGGCCGATGTTGGTATTGCAATGGGAGAACGCGGTACCCGTCCTGCGCGTGAAGTCGCGTCGATTGTGCTGCTGGACGATAATTTTCGAACTATTGTTCGGGCCATAGCAGAAGGCCGTCAACTGTTCTTCAATTTAAAGCTTAGTTTTGCCTATCTTCTCATGATTCATGCCCCCCTTGTGGCGACGGCGGCCCTCATCCCCTTATCCGGTTTTCCCTTGCTTTATTTACCCGTTCATATTGTTTGGCTTGAGTTGATTATCCATCCAACCGCGCTTCTTGTCTTTCAGCAGCTCCCCTCATCGGATGACCTGGAAGTCGTAAAGCGTAGGTCCAAGATACGTTTTTTTGACACAAAGGAGTGGGCGGTGATCGGGCTGGTTGGCGCCCTGATCACTTTTCTGATCATGCTGGGCTATCATTACAGTCTGGGCATAGAGCAGGATGTGGGACATGCCAGATCAATGGCAATGGTCGCGCTGGTCATCGCGAGCGCGACGGTGACCGCCGCGCTGAGCGGGTTGCGCTCTCGCAGCGCCTTTATCATTGTCATTTTGACCGTCGGTTCTGCGGTTATCCTCGTACAGCTTCTGCCATTCGCGGATCTTCTGCATATGAGTCCGCTTCATCTTGTCGATTGGTTTATTGCGGCTTTGGGAGGCTTGTTCGCGGGTTCCTTTGCCGCTCTGATCCCGCTTTTTCAACGTAAGAATTGATCATTTTGGCCCGCAAAGAAAACATTAAATATTTAGAATAAATTAATCAAAAGTGTTTTATTATGACAGGTGCTATTACGGGCCTGGAATCTTGTGAAGCTATTCTCTTTTTGCTTCATAATATGCTTTTGGCGCATGATTATTAGAGTATGAGTGAATGAAACGTGTACGTGACTGGTATTTCGAATTTCAGCAAGGACAGGGTAGGCGCAGAAAAAAAACCGCCAAACTGTGCTTTAAAGGTGTCGGTGATCACGACGTTTATAATATAACGGCGCCCTTTGCCACGGCGGATAAAATTGTTATCGCGGGGCGCGTCGAGCCGAGAGATCAGGAAAAATCCAAGGTTATCTTCTTTGAAGAATGCGGGGATGCGTGGTTTCCAATCCCTGAGGCCCCAATTTTTGAATTGCAGGACCCCTTTACCACATTCATTCGGGATGAACTTGTCTTTGGCGGTGTTCAGATCACGGAAGTTGAGGATCGATTGGAATGGAAAACGGTTTTTTTCCGGGGTTCGGATATTTTTAATCTGGTCGAATTTTTTCAGGGTCCCAAAGGCATGAAAGATATTCGGTTATGCGACCTTGAAAATGGCAATATCGCTGTTTTTACCCGCCCGCAGGGGGAAATTGGGGGTCGCGGCACGATCGGTTATGCGGAAGTTGGCCATCTGGACGATCTGACAATTGAGGTTATTGAGCGCGCGACCCTGCTGACGGATATGTTTCATCCTTTGGATTGGGGCGGTGTCAATGAGGCCCATTTATTGTCCAACGGCGAAATAGGCGTTCTGGCACATGGGGCCTGTTTCAGGCATGACCATATTATGCATGAGCGGCATTATTACGCAAAATCCTTTATTTTTAACCCGGCTCTCAGGCAAATCAGAGATTATAAAATTATTGCCAGTCGGGACCAGTTTGAAGACGGGCCGGCAAAAAGGCAGGAGATCGCAGATGTGGTTTTTTCTTCCGGCCTGATCCGCCAAAATGGCACGGCTATATTATATGCGGGGGTGTCCGACGCCGAAGCCCATTGGATTGAAATTGAAGACCCTTTTTATGGGATTGAGAATTAATCCGGCAAGATATAACCCCTCTTGATTTCTTCCCTTCATCTCAGGCACGGTCTTTCTGCGGCCAAAATGATTGTAATCAATATCCCGCCGTGATTTTTTGATAAAATTTCCCGATCCAGTTGAACTTATTTCATTTGAGGGAAAATATGTCATACGAAAAACATCAGGAAAATATCTCAACCCCGTCTCACCCTTCAGAATTGGCCACGGAGAACCCGGGGCGTATAGCGATAATCGGGAATTATTTACCGCGCAAATGCGGTATTGCAACCTTCACAACGGATTTGTCGGAAGCCATAGGGCTAAACCACCCTGAGTCTGAATGTATTGTTATTCCTGTAAATGATACCACCGAAGGATATGGCTATCCCGACCGGGCCCGGTTTGAAATATTTGAGAATGATCTGTCCTCATACCAGCATGCGGCAGATTTCCTGAATATAAATCAGGTGAATGTCGTTTGTCTTCAGCATGAGTTTGGCATTTTTGGTGGGCCTGCGGGCAGTCACATTCTGACGTTATTGGGGGCGTTGCATATGCCTGTTGTGACGGTATTGCATACTATTCTGCGGGACCCGAATCCGGATCAGCGAAAGGTCATGGAAGGGCTGATCGCCTATTCAGATCGGCTCGTTGTCATGAGCCAGATGGGGGCGGAGATTCTGTCAGACGTATATGACGTCCCCACAAACCAGATAGACTTCATTCCCCATGGTATTCCTGACTTTAGCTTCGTAGACCCCCATTTTCATAAGCATAAATTTAGCATGGAAGGCAAGAAAATATTGCTGACATTTGGGCTGATGTCGGAAAGCAAGGGCATTGATTATGCTATTCGCGCCATGCCGGAGGTTGTCAAAGCCCATCCGGATTTTGTCTTCATTGTGCTGGGGGCGACGCACCCGCACGTGCTGCGCGATGAAGGTGAGGGCTACCGGTTGTCACTGGAAAGGCTGGTGAAGGATCTGAAACTTGAAGACCATGTCGTCTTTTATAATAGATTTGTCGAACTGCCTGAATTGCTGGGCTTTATTGAGGCCGCTGATATTTACATCACGCCCTATCTGAATGCGGCGCAAATTACTTCCGGAACACTGGCTTATGCCGTTGGCGCGGGCAAGGCCGTGATTTCAACGCCCTACTGGTATGCTCGGGAATTACTGGATGAGGATAGAGGGGTTTTGGTCCCCTTTAAAAATTCAGAAGAAATTACAAAAGAACTTCTTGACCTTCTGGATAACAATGCCAAGCGTCATAAGCTGCGGCGCAATGCCTATCATTATGGCCGTGACATGCTCTGGTCAAAGGTTGCAGATAACTATATCGGGTCTTTCCAGCGGGCCTGCGAAATGCGTCAGAGTAAACCGCGCGCGGCGATATCCCAGTATAATATCAATCATCGGCCAGAAGAACTTCTCAAGGTGGATCTGCGGCATCTCAGAAGGCTCTCCGATGGAACCGGGTTATTTCAGCATGCAACTTTCACGGCCCCGAATTATGGCGATGGATATACGACAGATGATAACGCACGCGGCCTCCTGTTTCTGACATTAATGGAGGAAGAAAAACAACTGGAAACCTATGATCAGGACTTAAGGGCGCGTTATTTTTCTTTTCTTGCTCATGCGTTTAATGCGGATCGCGGGCGTTTCCGCAATTTTATGTCCTATGAGCGCAAGTGGCTTGAAGAGGTTGGGTCAGAAGATTCTCACGGGAGGGCCATTTGGGCTCTGGGCACTGTCATAGGCCGGTCAAAAGACCAGCCTCTCTGCGATGCGGCCACCCGCCTTTTTCATGAGGCCTTACCGGCCCTGCCGGATATGACCAGTTGCCGGACATGGGCATTTTCATTGTTGGGCCTTGATGAATATCTGAAAAAATATGCCGGCGACAGATGGGTGCAAAAAATAAGAGACCGCCTTTGTTTCAAACTGCTTGCCGAATATGAGGCTCATTCGGACAGAGAATGGCCCTGGTTTGAAAATATTCTTACCTATGCCAATGCCCTGCTGCCTCATGCTCTGTTGATTTCGGCAAGGGCAATGAAACGTCCCGACCTTTGCGACAAGGCATTGACGTCTTTGCAGTGGCTGGCGGATATCCAGACAATGGATGGCACGTGCTTTTCGCCAATAGGTTCAAACGGTTTTTACCACCGCACAGGCCCCCGCGCCCGGTTTGACCAACAGCCGACAGAGGCGCAGGCTATGGTTTCGGCCTGTCTGGAAGCCTATAGGATAACGAAAGATGTATCCTGGTGGGTGAAGGCAAAATGGGCTTTTGAATGGTATCTTGGGCAGAATGATCTTTTGGTGCCTTTATATGATCCGGCGACGGGGGCCTGCCGGGACGGGCTGCATGCGGACCGACCCAATGAAAATCGCGGTGCGGAATCAACGCTTGCCTTTTTGCAATCCCTTATAGAAATGCATTCAGTGGAGAATATGGTCAATGTCTCAGATATACGACGTAAATCAAAAGCCTCAGCATGAGGTGCTGTTTAAACGGGAACAAACCAATCCGATTTTGACCGCATTGCACTGGCCCTATCCGGTTAATTCGGTTTTTAATCCGGGGGCTGTTATGCTGGAAGATGGGACGACCCTTCTTTTGTGCCGGGTGGAAGAGCGAAGCGGTTTATCCCATTTCTGCGCCGCGCGGTCAAAGGATGGTGTGTCCGACTGGATCGTCGACAAGAAACCGACATTGTCGCCGGACCCATTAAATCATCCGGAAGAAACCTGGGGCATTGAAGACCCGCGCATCACTTACCTGCCGGAAAAAGAAGAATATGCCGTGGCCTATACGGCCTATTCAATGGTCGGTCCCTGTGTCTCGATTTTATTGACAAAAGATTTCAGGACATTCAACCGTGTGGGGATGGTCATGCCGCCCCTGAATAAAGACGCGGCCCTCCTGTCTCATAAGATTGGCGGGAAATGGGCTATGATTCATCGCCCGACTACCGCCAAATATTCCCATATCTGGATATCTTTCTCACCAGATCTGGAACATTGGGGTGAGCATAAAATGATTTTGCGGTCACGGCGGGGGCCGTGGTGGGATTCTGACAAGATTGGCCTGTCGCCGCCGGTCATAAAAACGTCCGAGGGCTGGTTAATGATTTATCACAGTGTTCGGCAAACGGCGTCCGGTGCCATTTACCGGATCGGCCTGGCATTATTTGATTTGGGATGTCATCAGACATGCCTGCGCAGATCAGATACCTGGGTATTCAGTCCCGAAGAAGATTATGAACGAAATGGCGATGTGGGAAATGTTGTTTTTCCCTGTGGTTATACTATCGCAGAGGACGGCGATACGGTTCGTCTATATTACGGAGGGGCGGATACCTGTATTGGCGTGGCCACGGCAAGCCTGAGTCGCCTTCTCAGCTGGCTGCATGAAAATAGCAAGGTCATGGATCAGAATGATATTTCCCTGACGGAGAGTGATTATGACTAGGCCTCACTTTATCCTTCCCTTCAAGGACGCCGGCCTTCAAGACATAGCTCTGGTGGGGGGGAAGAATGCCTCGCTGGGGGAAATGATCCGGCATCTGTCCCATTCCGGTGTTCATGTCCCGCAAGGCTTTGCCGTGACAACGGCGGCATATTGGCTTTTTTGGGAAACAAACAATCTGGCAGGCCCCGTAGGTCAGCAGCTCGCGAGTCTTAAAAAAGGCAATATGACACTTCAGGAAGCCGGGGACGAGATCAGGACGCTTTTTCTTAATGGGACGATGCCTCCTGACCTGAATGAAGAAATCAGGCAGGCTTATTTGAGCCTTTGTGCAAGCGACGGTGATCATGATATCACCGTCGCAGCGCGAAGCAGCGCAACAGCCGAAGACCTGCCCAATGCCAGTTTTGCGGGACAGCAGGAAAGTTATCTGAATGTCCGGGGGGTCGAAGCCGTGCAGGCGGCCTGCCATAAATGCTTTGCCTCTCTTTTTACCAACCGGGCAATAAGCTACAGAAACCTTCATGGCATTGACCATATGAAAGTTGCCCTTTCCGTAGGCGTTCAGATGATGGTCCGGTCGGATAAGGCCTGTTCCGGGGTTATTTTTTCCATTGACACGGAAACGGGCTTTCCGGATGTGATAATCATAGATGCCGCATGGGGCCTGGGGGAAGGTATCGTATCGGGAAATGTTGATCCTGATGAATATCTGGTCTTCAAGCCGTTTCTGGATAATCCTGCGCTGACGCCGATCCTGCAAAAAAATTTAGGCACGAAGCTGGGCAAGGTGATTTACAACAGATCAGCGGGCACCGGTACGGAAACAGTCACAACCACGGAGGATGAGCGCAATGCTTTTGTCCTGAAGGATACGGAAATTCTCAGTCTTGCCCAATCCGCCCGGTATATCGAAAAACATTATGGCCTTCCCATGGATATCGAATGGGCGAAGGATTCCGCATCTGGGCGGTTATATATCTTGCAGGCCCGTCCCGAAACCGTTCAGGTCAAAAGAACAGAGGGCGGCATCTGGTCTTACCGGCGGACAGAAAAGGGCCGTGTCCTTACGCAGGGGTTAAGCATCGGCGAAGCGATCGCAGCGGGAGAGGTTTGCAAGCTGACCGATATTGCTGAGGCACATCTTTTTCCGAAGGGCGCTGTTCTGGTGGCGCCGCAGACGGACCCGGACTGGCTGCCGGTCATGCGTAAAGCCAGCGGGCTGGTCACGGATCATGGCGGGCGAACGTCTCATGCAGCTATTGTGAGCCGCGAGCTGGGCCTGCCTGCTGTTATCGGAACAGGAAATGCCACCAAAATCCTGCAGGATGGCCAGCCCGTAACACTATCCTGCGCCGAGGGGGATCAGGGGTTTGTTTATGAGGGGATACTGGCTTTTGAAAGAGAACATCTGCCCTATGACGCGGTGCCGGAAACCAAAACAAAGGTGATGCTGAACATGGCGAATCCATCGACCGCGTTACGGTGGTGGCGCATGCCGGCGGATGGCATCGGGCTTGCCCGCATGGAATTTATTATCAGCAACCATATAAAAATACATCCCATGGCCCTGCTTCATATTGATCGGGTCGAAGACGCCAGGGTTCGTGCGGCGATAGAAGAAATGACCCGTCATTATCCGACGAAACAGGCTTATTTTGTGGAAAAGCTGGCCCTTGATATTGCGCTCATTGCGGCCAGCCGCTACCCAAAGCCGGTCATCGTACGGCTCAGTGATTTCAAGACCAATGAATATGCCAACCTTGTCGGCGGGGCGGCATTTGAACCCCATGAAAGCAACCCCATGATCGGGTGGCGCGGGGCCAGCCGCTATTACGACGAAGATTATCGTGCTGCCTTCGCTCTTGAATGTCAGGCGCTAAAGCGTGTGCGGGATGTCATCGGCCTTGTCAATGTCATCATCATGGTGCCTTTTTGCCGCACGGTTGGCGAAGCGGACGCGGTGTTGGCTGAAATGGCAAAACAGGGGTTAAAAAGGGGCGAAAATGGTCTTGAAGTCTATGTGATGGCCGAGATACCCGCAAATATTATTCTTGCGGAAGATTTTGCGGATCGATTTGATGGTTTTTCTATCGGCAGCAATGACCTGACGCAATTGACCCTTGGTATTGACCGGGATTCAGACAGGCTGTCCGGCTTGTTTAATGCCGGGGATCCGGCGGTGATTGCGCTTATCCGTGACTTGATTGGGCGGGCGCATAAAAAAGGCGTGAAAGTCGGCCTGTGCGGTCAGGCCCCCAGTGATGATCCGGAATATGCCAAAATCCTGATTGACGCCGGCATTGATTCTATTTCGGTAACGCCGGACAGCTTTCTGTCCGTAAAAAGTAAAGTCGCCGCCGCAGAATCCACCACAGAATCCACCACAGAATCCATCATGGAATCCGCTGTTGAGAGCCGATGACGAGACGGCCAAATTGAGAGAAAAGTAAAGGAAACATAAGATGTTAAAAGCGATAATGGTGCCTCTTGATAATACAACAGACAGTGAAAGGCGCATTGCCGCGGCTGTTACTGCGGCGCAAAAATTTGAGGCGCATGTTCTGGGGGTGCATGTGATACCGACAATCGAACATATGATGCAAACAATCCCCTATATGCCCTATTCAGTGGATATTCTCCAGGACCAACAGCACATTCTGAAAACCACGGCGATGGCATTATGGGATAATTTTGAGAGCAGCATGACACATGCGGGCCTTCTTTTTGACAGATATCAGGAAGAAGGTGATGTTCAGTCCTATCTGAAATTATATTCGCGGTGCGCTGACCTGACAATCATCAATCAAAATGCGGGCGGAAAATTTCCGATTGTGGATGACATGACGTCTTTCATGCTGGAAAGCGGTCTGCCTGTTCTGGCTATTCCGGAACAATCGGCATATCCGACAATCGGCAAGCGTATTCTGGTCGCCTGGAAGGATAGTGCGCAATGCGGGCGGGCGGTGCATGACGCCCTGCCCTTTTTACAGATGGCAGACGAGGTGATCGTACTTTCTGTTGGGGAATATGACAGGAAGGCGGTGCCAGCGGCCGATATCTGTCTCCATCTTGCCCGTCACGGCGTCACGGTTGAAGCCGCGCAGGGTGATATCGGCGATACGCCGGCAGAGGTTATTTTATATGCCGCGGAAAATATGAATGCGGATCTGATCGTTGCGGGGGCGTGGGGCCATTCGCGCGTGACCGAAATGATCATGGGCGGCGTGACAAAAAGCCTCCTGTCAAATCAACGGTTGCCTGTTTTCTTTTCGCACTGAATTTAAGGGCTGTCTTTAATTACCATAGAGAAAAAGACAAGCGGATTGATTGCAATCATAGCAGGATATGTTTTTTCCGCTTTAATGGTCAGGATCAAATGGAAGTGAATATTATCTTATTTTGAAAGGAGAAAGACTATGAGTATTCGTGATCTTGTACCATCATTATGGCATGACAAGGGAAGTGGAAACAACACGCCATTCTCGCCGATTGAAACATTGAAAGAAGAGATGGATCAATTGTTTGACAATTTTCATCCAAGGGCCTTGCGCCCGGTAAGGACCCGCTGGAGCAATCTGGATCCGGTAAATATGGCACTGGCTGACATCAGTGAAACGGATAAAGAGATAGAAGTCGTTATTGATTTGCCGGGTTTTGATGAAAAGAATATTGACATCACTTTTTCGGATGATCAGTTAATCGTCGAGGGCAAGCAGGAAGACAAACGGGAAGAAGATGGCAAGAACTATTATCGCCTTGAACGGAATTGCGGCTCTTTTCGGCGGTCATTTTATTTACCGACAGAGGTTAAGGAAGATGACATAGAAGCCAAATTCAAGAAAGGCGTCTTGACAGTGACCCTGCCCAAATCCCAAGAGGCGCGGAAAGCACAAAAGAAAATCAAGGTTAAAGCGGCGTGATTTTTTATCATCAGGGGTGGGCCTGGTATATGCCGGCAACCCCGTCCCCTAAAATATGTATCTGATATATATGCGCGAAGTATATGTCAGGCCGCCGTTAGGCCCGCCGCCACGAAAGCTGGAAAGATGATTAGAACTACGGATATTATGGTTGAATTTGGCAGGGGCGTTATAGCCCTTCCGGGCAAATTTTGTAAAAAACTGTATCATCGTATCCGCAATATCTGGGAAAGCCGCCGGCCCTGGGGGCATTACAAGGTTTTGGAGGATACCGCCGGGCGAAAAATAAAGACCATCTTTGTTGAGCCGGGCAAACGGCTGAGTCTGCAAAAGCACAGGCATCGGGCGGAATACTGGCTGGTTGCCAGTGGATCCGGTCTGGTGCATCTGGGGGACAGGGAAATTCATTTAAAGCCTGGAAACAGTGTCGTCATTCCCAAAAACACGACTCACCGGGTAACCAATCAGGGCAAAGAGACGCTGGTTTTCGTCGAAGTTCAGGTTGGGGATTATTTGGAAGAAGATGATATCATCCGGCTTGATGATGATTATGGTCGGGCGGCGGGCTGATCTGTCATATCATGTCATGTCATATCATATAACAGGGGTTATTATAAGTGCTCAAAAGAACAGAGGAGTTTTGCGATGTTGGTGAAAGAAATTATGTCGCCGTTTGTTGCGACAATTAGTGAGAACGCCGGGTTGAAAGAAGCGGCCCGGGAAATGCACGAACGGGATATCGGCTGTTTACTGGTCAGTGAGAATGACTGGCTGACCGGAATTGTCACAGACCGGGATATCACCTGCAAGGGTGTGGCGGACGGGATGGATATTGATGCGATGATTGTCCGTGACGTGATGTCAAAGGATATTACCTGGTGCAGGGAGAACGAGGATATAGAGGATGCCATTCGTTTGATGGAAAAACGTCAGGTGCGTCGCTTGCCGGTGCTGGACGATGAAAAAAACCTGGTCGGTATTTTAACCGTTGGCGATATATCCACGCAGCTTTCTCACGAACTGTCGGGCGAAGTCATTGAGGCTGTGTCAATGTCGTCGCATAATAAATATCCAGTAAGTGTAAGTTAAGTGATATAAAGGGGCCAATTCGCAACATAAAAGTTCGCAACATGGAATAGCAAGGCCATTGTTTAATGAGTAATCCTTTCCCTTTTGATAAGTCGACCGAAAAAATTATTAATGCGGTTGCCGCATTGATTGTCGTTTTGGATGAAAATGGCAGAATAAGATTTTTCAACAAAGCCTGCGAGAAGCTGACCGGATACAGCTTTTCGGAAATGGAAGATCGCTATGTCTGGTCTTTGTTGCGGCCAAAAGAAATCGACGCCACAAAGAAGATCTTTGATAAGCTTGTCCGGCAACAGGCACCCAATGAAAATATCAACCACTGGGTGGATAAACAGGGCCATTCCCATCTGATTTCCTGGTCAAATACGGTTGTTAAAAATAGGGGCGCAGATAAGCCATATATTGTTGGCACAGGTATTGATATCAGTGATCATTCGGCAACCATGGATATGCTTGCCGAGAGCGGCGCAAAACTCAAGGCAATCGTCGATTCAGCCATTGACGGCATCATCATTGCGGACGTTCAAGGCAAAATTGAACAGGTAAATTCTGCGGTTGGCAAAATGTTCGGATATGACCCTGCGGAACTGGAAGGCCGGAATGTAAGCATTTTGATGCCTGAACCGGATCGCCATCGTCATGACGGGTATCTGCATAGTTATCTTGAAACCAGGGAGAAAAAAATAATTGATATTGGCCGGGAAGTCACGGGTCAACGCAAAGACCAGTCGACGTTCCCGCTATATTTATCCATCACGGAAGTTTTCTTTGATCATACGCGCTCATTCGTTGCCCTGCTGCATGACCTGACAGAGCGGAACAAGTATCTTGAAGAGCTTCATCAGGCCCAGAAAATGGAAGCTTTGGGACAGTTGACAGGGGGGTTAGCCCATGATTTTAACAATCTTCTGACGGTTATTCTGGGTGATCTTGAGATGCTCCATAATTCCGTCAGCAACGCGGAGGGCCGGGAGCTGCTGGATGACGCTATTGCCAGTGTGGACCTTGGCACACAATTGATTGACAGGCTGCTTGCCTTTGGCCGTCGTCAAGCGCTTTCCCCGAAGGTGATTAATGTCAACAGGCTCTTGTCCGGCATGAAGCTGATGCTGCGCCGGACAATTGGGGAAAATATTAAGCTTGAAGAGGCTTTTACAGAAAAAATATGGCCGGTATATGCCGACCCGGGCTTGATCGAAACCGCCATATTGAATTTAATGTTGAATGCGCGCGATGCCATGCCCGAAGGCGGCAAGATTACGCTGCAAACGGGAAACCATGTGAAGGATTATGGGAAAAAGGATACCTCTGATCCGGCGGCGGAATCTTATGTGAGAATATCTGTGGTCGATAATGGCACCGGCATGTCCCCGGATACCCTTGATCATATTTATGAGCCGTTTTTCACCACCAAGCCCTCAGGTTCGGGAACCGGACTGGGTCTGAGCATGGTTTATGGCTTTGTCAAACAATCCGGGGGAAATATTAACATCAGCAGCCAACTGGGACAGGGCACCACAGTTGACATATATTTGCCAAAAGCGCGTGACGGAATGACGACGCAGAAAAAGCCCGAGGTTGTTAAACATTTGCAATTGCGAGGGCGGGGCGAGACAATTTTATATGTGGAGGATGACCCCAGAGTCCGTCAGATAAATGCCCGCCGCCTGTTGGAGCTTGGCTACAATGTTTATACGGCCAAAGACGGTCCCTCAGCCCTGGATATTCTGGCAAAGCAGGGGCGGGCGGATCTGTTATTTACCGATATTGTTATGCCGGGAGGCATGTCAGGCAAGGAACTCGCGGATTATGCGCGCAAACAACAGCCTGATATCAAAGTCCTGCTTACAACGGGCTATGCCAAGCCGCTTTCTTCTGGGGGGTATGCAGGGGAAAATGTGCTTATGAAACCTTATAGCAAGGAAGTTCTGGCGGCCTATCTCCGGCAGATTTTTGAGGATTGATTGATTCCCGTCAACGCATTTTTTCCAGAGGGGCCTATAGTCAGGGACAGCGATTGTTCAGAACAATCATAAACCACTGTGAAAGGACTTGTTATGAAAAAAAATATCCTGTTATTAGCTCTTACCGCCATGTTGCCCCTGACAGCCTGCGATTATGGCCCGAAATCCTCAGTGGGATTTAGCTTGCCGGACGGGGATATCGCGGTGGGTCAGGAAAATTTTCTGAAGTTCAAATGCAATGATTGTCATAGCGTGGGCGGGCGTGATGAATTGAGAGCAGGGATGACCCCGATGATGACCGTGCCCCTCGGCGGGATGACACCCCGGATTGCCACATATGGCCAACTGGTCACGTCGATTATCAATCCGTCCCATAATATTTCACAAAAATACAAGGTCACGCCTTTTGTGGAAAATGATCAATCAAAGATGCGCAATTACAATGACGTCATGACCGTACAGGAGTTAATTGATACTGTTGCCTTTTTGCAGAGTCAGTATGAATTGAAATCTTTCCCTCAAACGCATTATATGGCCTATTAGGCGGTAATGTGCCCGGGCTTTAAGCTTATGCAGAAAGATTGGCCACAGAAAGATTTGCAAGTCTTGACAATTTCGAGCTGTTTATCAAGATAATCTGGTCTGGCCGTAACAGGGAGATCAAACCGGCACGCTTGAATTTACTGAGAACACGGCATACGGTTTCCTGAGTCAACCCCAGATAGTCCGCAATGTCCAGGCGCGACATGGGAAGGGTGATAATAATATTCTGTGAGGGTATTTGGACAGTGGCCCATTTTTGGCAATTGAGCAGAAAAGCAGCGATGCGTTCGTCCGGCTTTTTCCGCCCCAGAGATACCATCTGTTCGTAGGCGTCTCTTAGCCGATGATAGGTCATCTTGAATATCTTGCGAGATAAATTGGCATTTGAGTCCATAAGCTTTTCTATTTGCGTTTTACGATAACAGCAGACCGTGGTTTCCGTAAGGGCTTCTGCCGTGTGAAAATATACCCCTTCCGTTGGCAGACCGATAATGTCGCCCGGCGTATAAAAACCTGTGATCAGGCGGCGGCCATCATTGAGTATCTTGTAGGTTTTTACCGTACCCGTAACAATCTCATAAAGGTAGTCAATCATATCATCTTCAAAGGCGATGATCTGGCCGGGACGGTATCTTAGTATATTGTTGACTTTGGGGGGGGCATGCCTGTTTCCCAAATTATTACTGGGAGTATTACTGAGATATTTACTGGGATTATTAAACAGCGTAATAAAGGACGGGTTATAATCTTTTACGACTTTTTGTGCGGCGGTGGTATGAAGCATGAATAATCTCCTAAAGTCTCTCAAAATTTCCGGAACAATATTGTACAGGCTATATGTCTTGTAATTATCCTGGTAACTTGACATACTTCGGTGACTTTCGTATGGCGCGTGGTGATATATCGGGTGACAAATTGTGACAAAATGTAACAATTTTACCCTGGAATTTATGGTCACGCTTTTGCAACACAGGGGAAGGTGATCAGCAAAATTCTATTGATTGATGACGATACGGCCATTTTACGTATGTTGACACGCTACTTGAGCCAGGAGGGGTTCGAGGTTAAATCGGCTGTCAACAGCACGCAAGCCTTTCAAAGTCTGGAACAGGATCGCCCGGATATTATTTTGCTGGATATCATGTTGCCGGATGAGGACGGACTGACAATTGCCCGAAAAATTCGCCGCGCAGATTCGACGATCGGTATCATGATGGTGACCGGAAAAAAAGATGTGATTGATCGTGTGGTTGGGCTGGAAATGGGGGCGGATGATTATATATCGAAACCCTTTCATCTTAGGGAAATATTGGCCCGTATCAGAAGCATATTGCGCCGCAAAGAGGTTATAGCGCATAACGCTCCTGAAACGGCTGGCCAGGTTTCTTCGGAAAAAACAGCCTATTTTGGCGGCTGGAAAGTTGATTTGGGGACAAGGGAGCTGACAGCGCCGGGTGGAAAAGCAATTTCCCTGACCTCGGGGGATTTCCGTTTGTTGGAAATTTTTCTTAAAAATTCAGGGCGCGTACTCAGTCGGGATCAAATACTGGATTTTGTGGCAGGAAGGCAGTGGACACCGTTTGATCGCAGTGTGGATACACGGGTTCGCAGGTTGCGCGGGAAACTCGAAAAGGATTCAGCATCGCCGGAAATAATTAAAACGATCCGGGGGGAGGGTTATTTATTTTCTGCGCCCGTTACCTTCAATGTTTGACCTGTTACCTTCAATATTTAATCTGTCATAAGTTGACCGGCTTATACTTACAGGCCCGATGGGTAGGTTTCATCCATTTCTCCCCTGTGCCATTGGGCGGCTCTATTCAGGGGTTCTACGGCGCTAGTATCATCGAAATGGATCATAAAATCGAATTGCTCAGGCAGGGACGCGTAAAAATAATGGCTGTCCCGCTCGGTTCCCGGTCGGTAAATCACCCCGATGGCCCGCTGCAATCTGGGCGTGCGGAGCAAATCCGTGGCCGCGCAATTCTCCCGAAGGTTCAGAAGGAATTTTTTTTGATTTACCTGATGAAAAATATCTTCATAGCTGCCAAGAAGAGGGGGACGGATATTTTTACGCTCTGTCGGTGTATCCCAGTCCGATGCTGCCGTGACGGTGCCTTTTGCGGTGCTGAATCCGATCAGGAGCGCCCGGTCGCGATAAGCCTCGCGGGCCAGCTGACCGATATTGAGCTCGCCGCGCTCTGACATTTCCGTTGCTGCCGCATTTCCAATGTGGGAATTATGGGCCCATACGATGACTTTGGCCTCCCGATTCAGCTGTTTACCCAGATGTTTTCTCAGACTCTCAAGTGTATCGAACATATGGCGGTCACGCATATTCCATAAATTGGGCCGGGGGCCGGTGCTGAACATGGCCCGGTAATATTTTTCCGCCGTGCAGATCAATTTGGCATTTTGCTCAGCGCAGAAATATTCATCTGCGGCGACAAGTCCGTCCATTACCATATAGTCACAGGATCTTTGTCGCAGCTCGACCAGTTGGGCGATGATTTCTTTTTCACAGGAACGCGCCCGCCCGAATTTCATGGCATAGCCATAGGATTGGGGATTATCTAAAAAATAATTGAGGCAACCATAACGTTTTCGGGCCTGTTCGGCGGATTTGGGGTCAACTTTCTGCAGATAAGCGATTACCGCATGAATAGAACGGCTCATACTGTATAGATCAAGGCCATAAAAACCGACATTCCGTGTTTCTTCCTGATCCATGCTGTTAAAGGCCCGAAGCCATTTTATGAAATGCAACACCTCCTGGTTGGCCCACATCCAGGTGGGAAAGCGTTCAAAATGATCAAGCGCGCCCTTTGCGGTGGCATTGGTGCGCAATGCGCAAACATAGCGGTTGATTGCATAGGCATCCGGCCAGTCAGCCTCTACGGCAACGGCATCAAAACCTTGTTCCGTTAACAGTCTTTTGGTTATTTCCGCGCGGGCACGGTAAAATTCGAGACTACCGTGAGAAGCTTCTCCCATAAGAACGACCTGTTTATCGGTTGCGGCTTCTATGATCGGGTCATATTCCCGGAGCATCTCACCGACGGGATAGGCGTCATTATCAAGCGCGGAGATCAAGAGCTGGTCATTTTTGGGTATATTTTTCACTTTGAATTTGACCCCGTATTTGCCTGGCTTTGCGTTTGGGCCTGCATGAGCAATCTTTCCACTTGTTTGTCGCTGGTTTGTGAGAAGTCGCCGTACCATCGTCCGACCCCATAAAAAGGATCCGGTTGATAAAGGCAAATCACCGCGTCGGCTTCTTTTTCTATCTCCCGGCAGGTATCGCGCGCCCCTACCGGAACCGCAACGATAAGACGCTTGACCTTTGCCTGTTTCAGGGCGCGGGCTGCGGCGTGCATGGTCGCCCCGGTCGCAAGTCCGTCATCGACCACGATAACGGTCTTGCCGTCCAATTGGGGCGCAGGCCTGCCGCGTCGGTATCGCTCGCGCCGCCGGTTGAGTTCCGCTCTTTCTTTTGTGATGACATTCTTGATGTCCGCTGCCCGGATGTCAAGCTGGCGCATGATATCCGGGTTGATATAGAGAATGTCCTCTTCAGCTATAGCGCCCATGGCGTATTCTTCCTGACCGGGAACCCCAAGCTTTCGCACGAGAAGCACATCAAGGGGAAGATTAAGCCGCCGAGCAATTTCAAAGGCTACCGGGACCCCACCTCTGGGCAAGGCGAGCAGAAGGGTGTCTTTCTTGCCGTCATATGCCGACAGGGCCTTTGCAAGTTCCTGACCTGCCTGTGATCTGTCTCGAAAATACATGGGCTTATTCCAGATAATGTTTAAACCATTTCATGGCATCCAGAGCGGCAATTTTCAGGGTGCCTGGCTCTTCAAACAGATGTGTCGCCCCCGGAACGATATGGAGTTCTGAGCGCTTGTTGAGATGGGTCAGGGCCAGTTGATTGAGTTTCAGGACCGTGGTGTCTCTTTCTCCGACAATCAGCAGGCTAGGCGCTTTAACCCGGGGCAGATCGTCACCGGCAAGATCCGGCCGTCCCCCCCGGGAGACAACGGCGGCAATATCATCTGGTTTTTTTGCGGCGGCAATAAGTGCCGCCCCGCCGCCCGTGCTGGACCCGAAATAACCGATTTTCAGGTTCTTTGTCCTGGGGTCGTTTTTCGCCCAGGCGGCAAGTCCCACCAGCCGATCTGCCAATAGGGGAATGTCAAAGCGTAAGTGACGGGTTTGCAGGTCGATCTGTTCTTCTTCGATCGTGAGCAGATCGGTCAATAGGGTAGCGATATGCTGATCATGAAGAATTTCCGCCACATACCAGTTGCGCGAGCTGAAACGACTGCTGCCACTGCCATGGGCGAATATGACAAGGCCGTGGGCGGTTTTTGGGACGGTAAGCCTGCCTTCAAGGATGATTTCTTCCAGCGGTATTCTTACAGACTTATCGTGAATGGGCCGTATCTTATTCTGAATTTCCATGTCTTGCATCTGTTTTTCCTCACGGCCAGAAAGTACAGATTAACATACTGGGACGACAGGGATATTGATTGCAATCAATAAGGATGATCGACGGGAATGATATGTAATATTCATATGTTGAGTGAATAGTGGGAGTTAAAATGTTTCTTGGCCTTTATCAAATCAAGTCTCTGGCTCAGGCCTATAATGCCGCGTTGAATTCTTCTGGAATCTTGAGGGAAGAGTGACATGAAGGCAATAGAGGAAAATATAGCACTCGAGGGATGGCCCGAGGGATGGGTTGTCGGGGCGCGGGGGTCTGTTGTTGATGTTCATTTTGACGGCGGTATCCTGCCGATGATTAATGAGGCGCTCAATGTCATGTGGGATCAGCCCGAATCCCTCATTCTTGAAGTGCAACAGCATGTGAACAGGAATACTGTTCGGGCGGTGGCTATGGAAAATACAGCCGGAATCAGATGGGGTGACCGGGTGGTGGCGGCAGGGGGACCGATAGAGGTTACGGTGGGTGATGTGGTATTGGGCCGTATCATTAATGTTCTGGGTAATCCCGTGGATCTGGGGCCGGCATTCCCGGAAGATGCTCCGCGCTGGCCGATTCACCGGACGTCCCCGCTTTTGGCCGGCCAGAAAACATCCCGAACCATATTTCCCACCGGGATAAAGGTGATTGATCTTCTTTCGCCGCTTGTGCAGGGGGGTAAGGCGGGCCTGTTTGGCGGGGCCGGTGTCGGCAAGACGGTGTTGATTATGGAATTTATCCGCAATATGGCGACTCTTCAGGCCGGGATTTCGGTCTTTGCCGGGGTCGGAGAGCGATCACGGGAAGGCCATGAACTTCTTCTGGAAATGCGTGAGTCAGGGGTGCTTGAAATGACGGCACTTGTATTCGGGCAGATGAATGAGCCGCCCGGCGCGCGCTGGCGGGTTGGTATGACGGCAATCACAACGGCGGAATATTTTCGGGATGTCAAACATCGCAATGTTTTGCTGCTCATGGATAATTTATTCCGTTTTGTTCAAGCCGGCGGCGAAATATCGGGCGCTTTGGGTCATTTGCCGTCGCGGGTCGGCTATCAGCCGACGCTGGGGAGTGAAATTTCCGGCATGGAGGAGCGGATTGCCTCTTCTGCCGGAGCGGCCATTACTGCCATTCAGGCGGTCTATGTGCCGGCAGATGATTTTACCGACCCGGCAGTGACGGAAATTTTCACTCATCTGGATTCATCCATAGTGTTGTCCCGCAGCATGGCCGGCGAAGGGCTATATCCGGCGATTGATCCTTTGGAGTCATCGTCATCTCTTCTGGATCCTTCAATCGTGGGCCAGGAACATTATCTTGCGGCCCAGGACGTACGGCGATCCGTCGAACAATATCGCGCGCTTGAAGATATCATTGCTATGTTGGGCATTGATGAATTAAGCCCGGATGACCGCCGGACGGTTTACCGGGCCCGGCGGCTGATCCGCTTTCTGACGCAACCCTTTAACGTGACAGAACAATTTACCGGCAAGCCGGGGCGTTCAGTGGATATTGCAGACACGATCAAGGGGGTTCGGCGTATTCTGGACGGGGAATGCGATGACTGGCCGGAAAGCGCTTTTTATATGGTTGGCACGCTTGAGGAGGCCCAGGATAAATATTTACAGCTAAAGGAGGCCGGTGCTTGAAACTTACCATCACCACGCCGCTTGATGTGCTGGTTAACCGGGAAGATATTCTTTCTTTGCGGGCAGAGGACGTCACAGGCGGTTTCGGAATTCTGCCCCATCATGCTGATTTCGTGACGGCCCTGGACGTAACGGTAATGCGTTGGCGGACGCTATCGGGGGAGACGCGCTATTGCGCGGTTAATAAGGGAATTCTTATCGTTACAGAGGGAAAATATATCGCGGTCGCCTCGCGGGAAGCCGCTGTGGGCACTGATCTTGCCGATTTGAAGCAGCGGGTTTTTGGCGCGTTTGAGGTGGCAGAGGCCCTTGAAAGCAAAGCCCGGCTGTTGCAGGAAAGATTTCAGGCAGAGACGGTTCGGCGCATCCAGCAGTATTTACATCAGGAGGCTGACATTGCCCCACCCCCCTGAAGAAAATAACGAACTTCACGAAACTATCAAACGTTCAGAGCGCCGGGACAGAATGGCCCAAAGCCAGAAGGAACGTACGATAGGACAGAATATTGCGCTTATCGGCGCGCTTGGCTGGTTGATTGTTATGCCGACAGTTGGGGGTGTTTTTGCGGGACGCTGGCTTGATGGTCAGGCCGGCGGCGGCATATTCTGGACCGGAAGCAGTATTTTTGTCGGGGCATCACTTGGCGCCTGGCTTGCTTGGCAACGTATGAAAAAGGAAGAAAAATGACCTCATCACTTACACTCATTCTCAGTATTATTTCCGGTTTCAGTCTTGGGGTCGCCTTTTTTATGGCACTGAAAGTCAGCAGTTTACTCTATCTGTCGACGCGCTTTATGTGGGGCGGCCTGTTATTATATATCACGCGGTTTGCCATTACAATTTGGGTATTCTGGGTCATGGCGGGCTTTGGCGCGGTGCCGCTGCTCAGCGGTTTTGGGTGCTTTCTGCTGGGACGTTTCTTTGTATTGAGGGTTCTTGCCCATAAAATTCAATGGAAGGCAGAATAATGGAAAGTCCCTTTATTCCCCATGTAATGTTTATGCTGGGACCTGTGCCTATCAGCTATGCGGTTGTGGTAACCTGGGGCATCATGCTGGGACTTGTGGTTGTTGCCTGGCTTTCCTGCCGTCATTTCAGCACTTTTCCAGAGGGCTGGCAGGCCGCCATAGAACTTCTGATCGTCACCATTGATGAGCAGATTGGCGAGGTTATTCAGGGTAACAGCAAGCGCTTTCTCCCCTTGATCGGCAGCCTGTTTATCTTCATTGCCATCGCGAATCTCATTGATCTGCTGCCGGGCCTTTCGGCCCCTACGTCGGTTTTGGAAACGCCCGCAGCACTCGCCATGATTGCTTATTTTAGTGTGCATTATGCCGGAATCAGCTCGCAGGGCCTATGGGGTTATCTGAAAAGTTATGCGAAGCCGTCTGTTATCATGCTGCCCTTCACGCTTCTCTCACAGATTACGCGAACATTCTCCATGATGGTTCGTCTGTTTGGCAATATGATGAGTGGCCAGTTTCTAATCAGCATTTTGCTGGTTTTTGTGGGGTTCCTGGTACCTGTCCCCCTGATGGCGCTCCATGTGCTGATCAGCCTGCTACAGGCCTATATATTTGCTATTTTGGCCACTGTATTTATCGCCGCCGCGATGGCGGATACATCATGAGGAGATTATAATGGACTTGGAATATATTAGCATTATTGCCGCGGCATTAACCGTATCGGCTGGTGCGGTTGGCCCAGCGTTAAGCGAAGGCTATGCGGTGGCCCGGGCCATGGAGGCCATTGCGCGGCAGCCGGAAGCCGCCGGCCCGCTGGCCCGGACACTTTTTGTCGGGCTTGCCATGATTGAAACGACGGCGATCTATTGCCTTGTCGTGGCCCTGCTGCTGCTTTACGCCAACCCTTTTATCAAATAGCGCCATGCAGTTCGACTGGTGGACATTCGGGCTTCAGACCATCAACTTCATCATACTGGTGTGGTTGCTGAAGATTTTTTTCTATGGCCCTGTGGCGGCGGCCATTAAGCGCCGCCAGCTGGAAAATGCGGCGGCAATGGAAAAGGCGCGGGCTGTTGAAAAAGCCGCAGAAATTGAAAGGACAAAATTAACCGAAAAACGTGACGAGATAGAAGCCGCGCGCGAACAGATGTTGGAAGAGGCCCGGCGGGCCGAATCCCAGGCTTATGACAAACTTATGCAGGATGGGCAGAAAGAAATCGCCCGCCTGCGTGATTTAGCCCGAGAGGATATTGCGCGGGAAAGCCATAAAGTTCGGATTGAACTGCGGCAAGAATGCGCGGATCTTGCCGTTACGCTGGCGCGGCAAATACTGGAGGAAAGCCGGCTAACAGGCTTTAGTGATATATTTCTTGAGAAAATCATTGCGCATCTGAAAGCCATGTCGCCGGGAGATTTTAAAAACCTGCAGGGCCAGCTGGACGGTGCCGTTCTCGGCATCATTACGGCGGAACCACTGGACGCGGCGGCCAAGAAGGCGTGGCGCAGTGCCATCGCAGCGATATTCGAGAAGAAAATTCGCCTTTCCTTTCGTGTTGACGCGGCCCTGATTGCCGGGGCTGATCTTCAATTTCCAAATGGTATCGTGCAATTCAACTGGCGTGACAGCCTTTCCGGTATGAAGGATGCCCTTTATCAGCGGGGGGATAGCCCATGACAGTTTCAGAGACTAATAATATTTCGGAAGATGTCAAAGACTGGCTTTTTAAAGCCCGCAAGGCGATGGGCGCTATGCGCGTTGGTCCCAGGCTTCGGCATAGGGGTCTGGTGGAACAGGTGGGGGATGGTGTGGCGCTTATATCGGGCTTGCCGAAAACCCGCCTGAATGAACTGGTTGTTTTTAAAACCGGCATAGAAGGCATGGTGCTGAGTATCGGGGAGAAGAATTTGGGATGTATCCTTCTTGGCCCGGAAGACGGCATTGCCGCCGGATCGGAAGTTTCCGGCACGGGGCGCGTGGCCCGTACAATGGTGGGGGAAAATCTCCTTGGCCGCGTCGTGGGGCCACTTGGAATGGCTCTTGACGGCGGGCCGCCGCTGGTTCCGGCGGGCTACCGGGATATTGAAAGAGCCGCGCCGGCCATCGTCGACCGGGATCTTGTCACGGTGCCGCTGCTTACGGGCATTACGGTGATTGATGCCATGATACCCCTGGGCCGCGGGCAGCGGGAACTGATAATAGGCGACCGGGGTACCGGAAAAACGGCGATTGCAGTCGATACCATTATTAATCAGCGTGAAACGGGCGTGATCTCAATTTATGTGGCGGTCGGGCAGAAAAGTTCGACCATAAACCGGGTTATCGAAGCGGTGCAGCAGCACGGTAAAATGGAAAATTGTATTTTTGTGGCCGCCCTTGCTGACAGTAGCCCGGGGGCGCAGTGGCTGGCCCCTTATGCCGCCTGCAGTATGGCCGAGTATTTTATGGATCAGGGGCGGGACGTTCTTCTGGTCATTGATGATATGACCAAACATGCGGCGACTTATCGGGAACTGGCGCTGTTGCTGGGCTATTCACCGGGGCGGGAGGCCTATCCCAGTGATGTATTTTATATTCACGCCCGTCTTCTTGAACGCGCGGCCCGCATGAATGCGGCAAAGGGCGGCGGGTCACTGACCGCCTTGCCGATTGTGGAAACGCAGCAGGGCAATCTGTCGGCCTATATTCCGACTAATCTGATTTCGATCACGGACGGGCAGATTTATTTGGAACCGAAATTATTTAATGAGGGTCTGAAACCGGCGGTTAATGTCGGGCGTAGCGTATCGCGGGTCGGCGCAAAAACCCAGGCGGGCATCATCCGCCATCTGGTGAAAAGCCTGAAAATTGATTACGCCCAGTTTCAGGAGCTGGAAATATTCACCCGTTTCAGCAGCATGACAGATCCGCATACCCTCAAAATTATCAAGCATGGCCGCCGTATTCGGGCGGTGCTTGGTCAGGCGCAGTATGAGCCGCTGCCGCTTGGCGAACAGCTGGTGCTTCTTTTTGCGCTTGATGCGAAGATACTGGATCGCCTGAATTTGGCAGATGTTGCCCGCTTTAAGGCCGGGATCAGGATATGGATCGCCCAGCAAGGGGCCGCGCTGATCGGGCGGATAATTGAAAGCGGGGCGTTGCCGCCGGCGGATCAGACGACCTTAAATGGCCTGTTATGCCGGTATGCCGAACAATTTCACTCTTATCAGGATGATGAAGATGCGGCATCATGATCTGGATAAACGCAAAGAAAGCATTGGAAAGCTTCAGAGCATTATTTCGGCCTTGCGCGCGATGGCGGCTCTGCGGGTTCAGCGGGATCAGAAACCGGTGGCAGGCACGCGTCACTATCAGGAGATCGTTGCCTTGACGATTTCCCGTTTTATCGGCCATCAGGAGAAGATTTCTGAAAAGTCTTTCCGAGATTCCAAAAGTCTTTTGATTGTCTTTTGTTCGGAATATGGATTTGTCGGGGGATTTAACAGACCGCTTCTGGAGATGGCGCGGGACAAGGCGTCGCCCGCGCGGGACATCGCGCTGATTGGATCGCGCGGCGCCATGATTGCGGCGGAATATGGGATTAACCCGGTATGGAAGCTGCCGATGAGCAGTGATAAGGCCTCGGTTCAGAAAACCGTTCAACAGATCGCAAGGCGTCTGTTACAGGCGGTCGGGGAGGGGGTTTCATCGGTAAAATTAATCTATATGAAACAGCAAGGGACGTCAGGGGTCCAGATTTCAGGGGCCCAGATTAAATATCACCCGCTCTTTCCCGTGGATAGAGAATGTTTTCCTGAGAGTAAGAAAGCAGAAAGCCTGCCGCTTTTGAATATGCCGTCAGAACAATTGTTACATTATCTGACGGAAGAATATTTGATGGCCTCTCTTAGTTGCGCGGTTATGGAAAGTCTTCATGCCGAAAATTACAGCAGATTGAGCGCCATGGATCAGGCACATCAGAATATCCAAAAAAAATATGAACAGCTTCAACAGCAATCGCATCAGCTGTGGCAGGAAGAAATAACGACAGAATTATTGGATATCATTACCGGATTTGTGGCGCAGACCAAGCATTGACCAGGATCAATATTATTCGGGCAACGCGGGGGTATACTTCAGGGATATATACGCCCCGGAGAAGGAGAAATGGAAAAAATGATGTTATCAAAATATAAAAAATGCTGGATTATGGTGACCGACAGCCGGCAGGCGCGGATTTTTCGCTATGAGCGACCGAAAAATACATTGATACAATTGTCCGTAAAAACCTCGGCGCAGCATTGGCGTCTTGCGAAAAAATTAAGTCAGCCCGCATCGGGCCGGGCCTTTGACCGTTCCGGCAAGGGGCGGCATATCATTGAACGACACAGCGGGGCGGAAGAAAAAATTGAAAGAAAATTTTTGAAGAGATTGCTGTCTGATCTGGAAAAATCCGCGCGCCAGGGAAAATTTGAGCATCTTGTCCTTATTGCCGATCCCCGGTCACTGGGCCACCTTCGGGAATATTCGGGCGGCGGTCTTAAAAAATATATCATTGAGGAATTCCCCCTTGATCTTGCCCATGTTCCGACAGATGATTTGTCGGAACATGTTGGCAAGCTTCTTCATCCATGAGATATAGCATCAATGGTTTTTTTCGATCGTGATGATCTTGGAGACCCCGCTTTCTCCGGGAAAGTTGGTGAACATGGCGGTAACCAGATAAGGCATAATCCCATGAAGTTTGTTTTCCCGGCCTGTGCTTAACACCCAGCTTTCGAACAGAACTTTACGGCCTGGCCCTTTTTGCCCTTCAGCCTTGACAATATTCATGGATAGTGAGCGGTTATAGACGGTCTCGCTGTAAAAGGGCGGCTCCCAATAATCGTATAACCCATGATAATAGGGTCTGTAATAATGACCGTAATAAAAATGATAGCGCACATATGAGCTGGAACGACGGGTAATTGCAGTCTTGCCGGAATCAATTTTATAGTCAATTTCGGCGACCAGTTCCGCTGCGTCCCCTTTGCCTACAGGCGTATAACCGACGGCTTTGAGCTGTGTCGCTATCATCGCGGCATATTCTTTAAACTCAAGACTGCCCCATTTGGCTGGATCTATGGGCTCAATACGAATGGTTTCACCTTGAGGAAGGGGGCGTTCATGAAATGCCGTAACAGTGCAATCTATGTCGCGGGTGCAAGATATAATAAAAAAGGAAACGATAATACAAAGGCTGGTATAAATTTTTTGTCTCATGGCTATAATCCTTCATCTGTTTCATTACGACTCCCCCTTGCCAGGCGATTCTACCTCACTTCAAGAACAGGTTTTTGATTAGAATCAGCTTAGGAATGGTGTTGAAGTATCTGTTTGGATATTTTATCCACGCTCTGAAATATGCATTGTGCAGTTGTGGGTTCTCTGGCAAGGGTCATGTAATCATGATAGGCAACATGTTCATATTGCGATGGATTAAGCAGGACGATGCCCGCCTTCTCCCGCGAGGGGTCATAGTGAAACCCGGCAGTGTCCTTCTGGAAATCTGCATGGAGGGATATATGGTTTTTCTGATTACTCTGGACAATGATTTTTAGAAATTCCTGCCACTGGCCGGTCAGCCTGTGGGCGGCGGTCATGGGAATGGAAACACCGCCCCACCGGGCATTACATTCTATCCAGTGGATTTCATGGCTGCCTGCCTTATCCATAACAACCGCATCCAGACTGCATCTGCCATAATATCCAAGCTGTTGGAAAAGATAGCTGATCATGCTGCCACCTTGTATCAGCTTCTCAATTAAAGAACCAGGCAGGTCGGCGGGTTTTGCCCCAATGAAAGAATTGGTGACAGGATCCAGAGCCTGCTCAAAAACGCCCTCAATGATAGGAGGGGCTGTTTCTGCAAGGGGGATCCAGATCTGGAGGGAGGGGCTGGTAACCACCTTGCTGTCCCATACGGAAACGGCAAGAGGATATATTTGATGCCCGCCCGGAAAGGCCACAAGCGCCAAGAGATATTCCTTTAAATCAGGCAGAGCCATATCCCTTATAAAAGCCGCGTCCAGCACCATGTTTCCCATGGAACCGGCACTTGAGGGAACCTTGATAACGATACAGGAATGTGTTTCTGCCAGCCGCGAAACTTTTATGGCGAGCGCCGCCGGCCCAAAGGCATAATAGGTCCGAGGCAGGGCGCGAGGTCCCATACAGTCGACGACCCTTTCTGAAAACCAGAGCTTGTCATTGGCTTTTTGAGAAAGCCTAGGGGATGGTGCCATGACATAAACGGGAACATTTGCCCGTTCGGCTATTCTTTGCGCCAAAGCCCATGTCCAGCCCGTTGACAGATAAGGCATGATGTTCAGGCATCCGTTTTGCCGCGCAATGTCGGCTAGCCGGGTCATGGCGTCATTATTTTCACAGCATCTTCTGGCCAGAGGCAGATGTTTTTCTCCCATCGTGAGGCAGATGGTTTCAGGGGGGGAAAGACGCAGGACATCGTTACAATATTTTTCATATTCCGGTGCGCGCTTATTTTCAACGAGCAGGATGTCCTGCTGGCGCGCAAGAAGCAGGAACCGATACTGATAATGAAAGGAAGAAGTGACCTTCGACAGGGCGATGGTACGATGATCCTCATAAAATAATACCGGCCCTGGATGATAGCCTTGGCGGACAAGGGGGCCGAAATTTTTAGTATTATCCAGTTTGGGGTCCGCTTTTTTAAGCTTAAGAGCTATATTCCGAATATATATTTTATCTTTATCATCCAGTTCTGATGCCAGATTATCAGATAGCATAAAGGGGAGACAGACCTTATCTTTTTTCACGGAATTTTTCCTGACGGGGTATGTTGTATAGTCTTTATTCTGAAGGAATTCTTATCTTCTCGGAATTTCGGTAATCTGGTCCATCTGGGATGTTCGGTGCGCCAGTGAAGAAGTTTTTCGTAAAGCTTTTCCAGATCCATCGGGCTTAACTGAGCCAAAATGGAAAAAAGTTCGCCGCACTCGGTAATATGCTCATCCATCAGGATAATATTGGAAAGCTGCTTCGCCTGAAATGCTTCTGTGACTGTGGCATTGTCGGAGGTAAGCGGCAAGGCAAGAATATCCTGAATAACGGAGAGACCAATCGTGTGGTTTTGATACATGAGGTCTGTGTTGATGTCCGGGCTTGCCAGTTTTAACAGCGGATAAAATTCGGCTTCCTCAAAGGCAATATGGGCACCGGCCTTTTGATCAAGATTATTTGCGGCATCTTTGATGGCGGGTATGTTACCCCTGCGGAGTTGTTCGGCCAATTTATGAAGCGCCTTGCCGAGTATGGCATGATCTTCACCGAAGGCTTTAAATAATCTGTTCTTGATTTCAGTCATTTCGGTCTTTCTGATACTTGTTAAAATGTGATCTGCTTATCAGGAGAGATACGATGTGCCGTCTATACATTTTTCAGGCCAATGAACCGACAAAGGTTGAATGCCCTCTGGTCTATGCCCAGAATGCCCTTATGATGCAGAGCATCAAGGACACGACGGCTGGTATGAGTCACGCCCATGGCTGGGGCATTGCAACATACAAGGGCATTCTGGGCAGCGACGGCGTTCCCCGGGCCAAACGCCAGGCCTGGGCGGCGTATCACGGCGAACATTTTGAAAAAGCGGCGGCGGGAATTTATTCGACAACGGTTCTGGCCCATGTCCGCCGGGCAACGGTGGGGGAACCTGCGTTGAAAAACACGCATCCTTTCGTTCATGACCATTGGGCCTTTGCCCATAATGGCACGGTTCCGGGTTTTCAAATGTTCAAAGAGCAGATGGTCGAAGAAACAGCCGAAATATATCGGCCACATATTGCCGGTGAAACGGATAGTGAGCATGTTTTTTATTTTTTTCTGACCTACTGTTTGCGTTATCCGGATCGGCCAATCCTCGAGAATCTTCGGGCGGCTATTCAGCAAATTTATCAGTGGTCGGGAGAGTATGCGCCCAAGGGAAAGATGGGGCTTAATCTGCTGTTTACTGATGGCAGGCACCTGTATGGCAGCCGCATTGGACGAACGCTTTTTTACACCCGCCATGAAGGTGTTTATGATTGCGAAATTTGTGGTTTTCCTCATATCCATCATGCCCCTTCGATTGATTACCGTGCCATTGATATTGCTTCGGAGCCCATTACCCGTACCGATAACTGGACGACGATCCCTGAGCAGAGCCTTTTCCATGTGGATGAAAGCTTTATCTTGCATAGGGAAGCGCTGTAACAAGGAGTATAGAATGTCATTAACGAATGAGATTGATTGCAATCAATAGGCTGGGTCCGACCTTTGGTAATATTGTCGGGAAAGAGAGGAAGGAAATATGCAGAAAAAAACGCTCGTTGTATATTATTCGAACAGTGGAAATACCAGAAAAGCGGCAGAATATATCGCGAAAGCCATGGATGCAGAGGCGGACGCCGTTGAGACGACGGCTTTTGGCCGGGGGTTCTGGAATTATTTGAAAAGGGGCTGGTATTCTTTGCGTAAAGTGTTGGTTCCCATTAAACCTACCGCTTATGATCCGTCAAAGTTTGATTTGGTGATTGTCGGGGCACCAGTTTGGGCCGGACATGTGGCAAATCCCATTCGCAGCTATCTTGCCGAATATTCGGCAAGTCTGCCGAAGGTTGCCTTTTTCGTGACACTGGGGGGAAGCGGCGCGGCGGGTGCGTTAAGGGATATGCGCGAAATATCGGGATTAAATCCCTTGGCGGAACTTGAAATAAGTGAAAAAGACCGCAAAACCAATAAGGATGTTTCAAAGATGAATGATTATATTTCTCACTTTGGCAAACTGACTTCATAGCAATTTGGAGTAAGCCCGAATGATCAACAAAAATTATGTCTCACGGAAGCCACGGCTGTTAAAGAGCTTTGACAGAACTATTGTGCGAGTCAAGCATGTGCTTATTTCCCGCTATGGTGAGACGCGCCAAAGCTTTTATTAAAACGTCTCGCCAAGAATACGAGGCCCTCATACCACAGATTCCGTTCATTGGTGAAAGAGTCCCTTCCTGATCTTTCTGCTTCCAGCCATTCGGTCTCTGGCCGTTTATCGGGCGCCACAAAAACAAGGAGGATCCGTCGAGGAGACTGGGCAATTGATCTACGAGATGAGTGAAACGGAATTAAAATCTATTCCAGGATTTGTACGTCGCCTCATTGGTTATTTTTGGTTTTCTTCATGGTTCTCAAAGCGTGTGAAAAAAAGGGCAAAAGAATCTCAAGAACGTGCGTATCCTGATAGTTTTGTCATGCGTTATATTGAAGGTGGTGGGCAAAACTTCGATTATGGGATTGACTATATTGAATGTGCTAACGTTAAGTTTCTATAGGCACAAGGCGCTCCAGAGTTGGCACCCTATATATGTGCAACGGATAAAGTTGTCAGTGAAATGCTTGGTTGGGGTCTTCATCGAACAATGACTCTTGCGGATGGAAACGCAAAATGTGACTTTCGGTTCACGAAAGGTGGGAAGACATTCGTTCAGCGTCCTCAATTGTCAAATAAAGTATAAAGGCCTTGCAAAAAAAATTGAAATATTGCGAGAATAGCTGAAACAAGTCGGTCATTATTCACAAATTAGACTAAAACTTTGACAATAAAATTAGTCTGAATGGTTGCTTGGCTAGAATTGCGCTAACCTCAATCTTTAATTTACTCATACTCATTGCTGTCCCACTTATTTTGAGTTTTCATAATAGGCTCAATTGTAAGATGGGTCTATCAGGTTTTTTTGGTGGTTTTAGGAGTTTCATTAGGTCCCTTCTGGCGAATAGATTGACATGGATGAGACGGATCATTTGTCCAAGGCTTATGCTTAATCTGCCTTGGAACTTTAAATAGG
>Ga0316204_10002148_pt1 | contig 46778 bp, 38 predicted proteins | sample 6monrhotite_MG_2_FD_205661 | JGI IMG/M metagenome (GOLD analysis project Ga0316204, IMG submission 205661) | Microbial mat bacterial communities from mineral coupon in-situ incubated in ocean water Damariscotta River, Maine, United States -... | ecosystem: Environmental > Aquatic > Marine >... | reverse complement strand
ACTGCAATGGTGCGAATAAAGCAGCCATACGCTTGGCAGCATTAGGACGGCCAGTCAAAGAACTAATCGGCGGCATGACGGGTTGGGCAGACGAAGGCTTTGCATATAGCGCTGGGAATGTAGCTGGATATGTTTCCTGATCCCTATAAAGATGAGCCTCTTGTTCACCTGTTAAAGAAAATGGAATCCTCTATATTCTGTCACGGTCGCGCGTCTAATCAATGTCGCTTCGGTGTTTGTCCTGACCGTAAGGTGTGCCATTATTGTCTCTGTTATCGACAATCGAGTCAAAAAACCATCCGGTCAGACCGACAAAATCTTAACATCATGATGGGCCAGAAAGAAACCCCAAGGCTGAACCTGGCCGCCTAGCTTCTGTAAAAGAGCGCTATCATCTTATATTTAAGCCCATACTCATGAACCTCCATCACGATACATCACAATTACCGTGAGGATATGATTTGTTCTTTTCTTATTTAATTTCTTATATAAGGTGTACAACAATGCTGGGATAGCATCGATAAAAAATGTAGTCCAAAGTATCTATATCACAATGTCCCACTTAATTATGGGCATAGGTCATGCCGGACATGTCTATTTCTGGAGTCATGGATTTACAAGGAGTATGGATTTCAAGGAGTTATAATGAAAAATGTGATTATGATACCGTTGATGATAGCTGTGATCATATCTGCCATGAGTTTAACTGCGTGTGGTGGCGGCGCTGCGGTTGGCGGCGGCGCAGGCGTAGGAACACCACCTCCTCCCCCTCCTCCTCCTCCCCCTCCTCCTCCCCCTCCTCCTCCTCCTCCTCCTGGGCCTCCTGCGGCTTCTTTCGAAACTGCGGAATACAACAGAAATTATGCGTTAGGTGTGCTCAATGCGTCCACGGCCTATGCGGCGGGTGCGACCGGACAAGGCATTGTTGTTGCGGTTATTGATTCTGGCGTTTTGGCAGATCATGTTGAGTTGGCGGGCCAAATTGAGGCTACTTCCATTGATATTGTGGATCAAGCTTTGCCACTCCGCGATGCGGATGGGCACGGAACATTTGTCTCAGGGGTTGTTGCTGGGCTTAGAAACGGTACAGGCATTCACGGCATTGCTTTTAATAGCACTATTTTAGCCATTCGTGCCATTGACCGGTCGGCGGGCAATCCGGTGGTTGATGATTGCGACGACCCGGAAGATGGTTGCACGTTCACTGATAACAATTTGGCCGCAGCGGTTAATTATGCAATCGACAATGGGGCGCGTATTATCAATTTATCTTTGGGAGGCGGCAAATCAAATTCCGCCGCTCTGGATGCTGCGCTTGCCCGGGCTGTGAGCGAAGGCGTGATTATTATCGCATCTGCTGGCAACGGCTTTGAAGATGAGGACGGGGATGGGCAACCCGATGACCTGAGCGCCTTGACACCTGATGCGCCGAGTAATTTTGCCGGTACGGCTGCTGCCCTGGGCCGCGCCTTAGCCGTTGGAGCTACGGATCAAAATAACCTGATTGCATCGTTTTCCAATCGGGCAGGCTCTGGGAATGTTCGCAATTTTTTCCTGGTTGCTCCCGGCGTTGACATTATTACCTCAGGATTTGATCCCGACAATCCAACAGACCGAGATACCCTGTTTCGGGTCAGCGGTACATCTTTTTCCGCGCCTTATGTAGCAGGTGCTATTGCTCTCTTGTTAGAGGCATTCCCAAATTTACAAGCTGAAGAAGCCGTTGCACTGCTCATTGATACAGCGCAAGATTTAGGCGATCCGGGTGTGGATGACATATATGGCGCCGGCCTAGTTGACCTTGCTGCCGCATTTGCACCTGTAGGTGCAACGTCTACCAGTTTTCAGGGCCAGCGGGTAAAGATTGACCTTTCCCAAGTTCTCAACGCCCAAAGGGGGGCCTTTGGGGATTGGGCTGAAAGGGGTGGTGCCTTTGTCAATTTGGTGTTTCAGGATCAATATCGGCGTAGTTTCCAAACCGGGTTTGCCAGTGAAGTGACAGCGTTGGCCCGAGGTACCGGTCTTTTGGAAGCAGCTGCGGAGCAACGAGATAATATCTACGCCGCTGGAAGGTTCAATGTTGATGGGTTTGGCCAAGAAGGATTTGGCCAATACTCTTTCAGACAAGATCAAGACTGGCGTGACGAAACTTTGAATTCTAATTTGTTAGAATTAGCGGAGCAAAAAATATTTAATGCCGATCTGGAAGTGGCTTTCCATTTTGGCGCACTGCATTTTGGTGCCGGGCGAGGATATGCAGCACCAAGTTCCGGCTCATTGGCCAACTCCCAAACCTTACGCGGCGGTACAGCCAGCCTGGTTGGCCAGCCAAATTGGGTTTATGGCGGTTTTGATTTAACGAAGAAACTTACCTTAGGTTTTGTCAGCAATGCTGGCGAAAACGGTTCCCTTAACGCACTCAATCTTGAGCGTAGATTTAACCGCCATGCATTGGTTGGCGAAGTCGGATTATTGAATGAAGATAATCTTCTGTTTGGCGGCGATTTGCTTGGTCGGTTCGGAGAACAGGGCGGTTCACAGTCCACATATTATGCCGTAAATTGGCATGGCCCGATCATTGGCGGCTGGTTTGGTGAGGGACGGGTAGAATTGGCCGAAGGCCGCTTTGATGCGCCGGATTTCATCACGGTCAATAAGAACCCCCTGAGTAGTGCTTGGGCTTTTTCATTACGTCGGCCCCTGTTTGGTGGCGCGTTGAACTTTAGTGTTTCCCAGCCATTGCGTGCAGAAACCGGTTCTATTACCATTGGTGTTCCGGTTGACTTTGATGTGCAAACCGATGCCATCACCTTCGAAGACCGGATATTACAGCTTACCCCGTCTGGTCGGGAAGTGGATATAAAAAGTTCTTTCCACCTACCGCTTGATTATGGCTTCAGCCTGACAAGTTGGGCACAATATGTGCGTAACCCCCAACATTTTGCGACCGCCAAAAACGAACAAATCGGCTGGCTTAGCCTGCATGGACGGTGGTAACCCAATATTTATTACTGATATGGAAGTGGCTTTCTATTTTGGTGCACAGCATTTTGGTGCCGAGCGAGGATATGTGCGCTCAGTTCCAGTTCATCACATTTTAGGACAAATACGCACAATCGTGTTTTGCCTCTTCACATCTTCGTTCATGGGCTTAGATGTATCTTGACTAAAAGAGGTGTACAATGATCAAGAGTATCAATCCGGCCACAGGTCGGGTGTTAAAAGCCTATACTGCGCTGGATAGCGTCGGTATTGAAGCCGCATTGGTTCAGGCCGAAAACGCGGCAACTCACTGGGGTAAGACGGCGTTAGCTGAGCGTGTTCGGTTGGTGCATGTTCTTGCTGACACGCTAGAAGCGACGGCAGACGCTTCTGCCTTAATGATGTCCACCGAAATGGGCAAAACACTGGTCGCAGGTCATGCGGAGGTTGATAAATGTGTTAAATATTGCCGCTATACGGCAGACATGGCACATATTTACCTCGCCGACGAAACCATAAAAACGCAGTACACAAAATCTTTCACCCGCCCACTGCCCCTTGGCACTATTCTATTGGTCATGCCGTGGAATTTTCCGTTCTGGCAGGTGACCCGCGTTGCCGTAGCGGCTATATTAGCGGGCAATACCTGTTTGCTTAAACATGCCTCTAACGTGCCAGGTTCAGCGCTTGCGCTAGAAGACATATTTACACAAGCGGGCTTTGCCAAAGGTGTGTTTCAAACTCTGCTGATTGGTTCTAGCAAGGTCAAATCCATACTTGCCGATGATCGTATCATGGGTGCATCCGTTACTGGTTCTGAAAGGGCAGGCTCTGCCGTAGCTACAACATGCGGCAAATATATAAAGCCGTGTGTGCTTGAGCTAGGCGGTTCAGATCCGTTTATCATCATGCCGAGCGCAGACCTTGCTGAAGCTATTGATCATGCCATCACTGGACGCATGCGCAATAACGGGCAAAGCTGTATTGCCGCCAAACGCTTCATCGTCCATGCAGATATTTACGACGACTTCAAAGCAGGTTTCCTAGCTAAAATGAATGCCATACGCATTGGAGATCCGCTAGACGAGAACACTGATATGGGGCCAATAAGCTCAAAGCGTGCGAGGCTCGAAATTACCGAAATGCTGAATTTAGCAAAACATCAAGGTGCGAAATTAACAGTCGGTACACAGGAATTACCAGAAACGGGTTTTTATTTACCACCGAGCATTCTAGAGAATGTCCGCCCTGACATGAACATCTACGCCCAAGAAATATTCGGCCCCGCAGCCATGTTGTTCAAAGTTAATTCTTTAAACCAAGCCGTCACCCTGGCTAATGACATTCCGCTTGGCCTATCCTCCGTTTTGTTTTCAAATAACGAAGCGGAACAAAACCAAGCCATCAACGAGTTACAAACTGGTTCAACCTATATCAACCGCTATGCGTCTTCTGATATCCGACTACCGTTCGGCGGCACTAAACGCTCTGGATTTGGCCGTGAAATGGCTAAACAAGGTCTACGCGAATTCACAAATCTCAAGACCATAATTATTGCCAATTAAAGCTTGCCCCGAAAACCTATTGGCGTATTTAGACGGTAACAATTGAAAGAGGGCATTATGGCTGACACATACGGAAAATTTAACTGGGAAGACCCCCTGAATTTGAATGGGCTTTTGTCTGAAGAAGAGACACTGGTCATGGATACGGCGCGGGGCTATGCGCAAGACAAATTAATGCCGCGCGTGCTCGAAGCCAATCGCAACGAGACCTGTGACCCAGAGATTTTCCGCGAGATGGGTGAACTTGGGCTCCTTGGGTGTACCATTGATGGGTATGGCTGTGCGGGTCTGAACTATGTCAGTTACGGACTTGTTGCCCGCGAAGTAGAGCGCATCGATAGCGGGTACCGTTCTATGATGAGTGTGCAATCATCGTTGGTCATGCACCCGATTTATACATTTGGCACGGAAGCCCAGCGCAAGAAATACCTGCCAAAATTGGCCACAGGCGAATGGGTTGGTTGCTTTGGCTTGACCGAACCGGATGCAGGTTCTGATCCCAGTTCCATGAAAACTCGTGCTAAATCTGTCGATGGCGGATATATTTTAAACGGTGCGAAAATGTGGATCACCAATTCGCCTATCGCAGATGTCTTTGTCATTTGGGCAAAAGACGATGCGGGCGACATTCGCGGATTCGTGTTGGAAAAAGGCATGAAAGGCCTGTCCGCGCCAAAAATAGAAGGCAAATTTTCACTGCGCGCCAGCATTACCGGTGAAATTGTCATGGAAGATGTATTCGTTCCTGAGGACAATAAATTTCCCGAAATTAAAGGTTTAAAAGGCCCGTTTTCATGCCTGAATAAAGCCCGTTTTGGTATTGCTTTTGGCGCTATGGGCGCGGCGGAGTTTTGCTGGCACGCGGCAAGACAGTACACGCTCGACCGCAAGCAGTTTGGCAAACCGCTGGCACAAACCCAGCTTATTCAGAAAAAGCTGGCGGATATGCAAACCGAAATTACACTCGGCTTACATGCGGCCCTACAAGCGGGCCGTTTGATGGATGCAGGCGAACTTGGTATCGAAGCTATCTCCCTGATCAAACGTAACAATTGCGGCAAAGCCCTCGACATTGCACGCACTGCCCGCGATATGCACGGCGGCAATGGTGTTTCCGACGAGTTCCACGTTATTCGCCACGCAATGAACCTGGAAGCCGTCAACACCTACGAAGGCACGCACGATGTACATGCGTTAATTTTAGGCCGGGCAATTACAGGGCTGCAAGCATTCTTTTAAGCAAAAATCGTTTCGAGATTTAATAAAAACTGGAATGCTTTATTGTATTCTTAAACGGGCTCGGATATAGAGCGCGCAACACCCACTTATGGCACCATGGCGGAGTGGCTACGCAGCGGATTGCAAATCCGTGTACCCCGGTTCGATTCCGGGTGGTGCCTCCAATTTACAACCGGAATTCAACCATGAAGCCACTACCCACCAGGCCGTCTTTAAGCGCGTTCGCGAAAAACCTGTCCTTTACAAAATGGCGCAATCCGGAATTTACCGAGTTTACGCCGGGACGCATCAAGATCGAAATCCTTGCCGGGTTAACCGTGGCGCTCGCGCTTGTTCCAGAAGCCGTCGCATTTTCCATTGTTGCCCATGTTAATCCGCTGGTCGGCCTTTACGCCGCGTTTATCGTTGGCCTTATCACCGCTTTAATCGGTGGCCGCCCGGGCATGATCTCTGGTGCAACCGGTGCTCTTGCTGTTGTAATGGTCGAATTGGTTTTACACCACGGGATCGAGTATTTATTTGCCACAGTCGTTTTGATGGGCATTTTACAGATACTGGCCGGTGTTCTTCACCTCGGTAAATTCATCAGGCTTGTACCCCATCCGGTCATGCTAGGTTTTGTCAATGGGCTAGCCATTGTTATTTTTAATTCACAGTTGGATATGTTTAAAATAGGGCCGGAGGGCGCCAAAGTCTGGATGGATAGCGTTACATTAGTAACAATGATAGGACTGGTTGGGCTCACTATGGCAATCATTTGGGTTATGCCCAAAATCACCCATATTGTGCCCGCCCCCTTGGCTGGCATCGTGATTACCGCCGCTATTGTGATCGGGTTTGGTATCAATGTCCCAGACGTTGGCTCTATGGCCTCGATTAAAGGCGGGCTCCCAGAATTCCATATTCCTTATTTACCAGAGATAGTCAATTTGCAGGCCGCATGGGACGTGTTGGTAATAATATTCCCCTACGCTCTCATCTTAGCGGCTATTGGGTTGATCGAAAGTCTGCTAACCTTGAACTTGGTCGGAGAGATGACCGGCAAACGCGGCGGAACATCGCAGGAATGCGTAGCCCAAGGCATTGCCAATACGGTTACAGGTTTCTTTGGCGGCATGGGCGGTTGCGCCATGATCGGCCAGTCTATGATCAATGTGAAATCTGGTGGCCGCACGCGATTATCGGGCATTACGGCGGCACTTTTCTTACTTGGGTTTATTTTGTTTGGCTCCAGTATCATTGAACGTATCCCGCTCGCCTCATTGGTCGGCGTGATGTTTATGGTGGTGATCGGCACATTCGCCTGGCGCAGCTTAACAATTATGAAAAAAATCCCTCTAACCGATGCCTTGGTAATAATTTTGGTGACTGTGGTAACGGTTATGACAGACCTTGCCATAGCGGTTATTGTCGGCGTTATTGTCTCAGCCTTAGCCTTTGCATGGAGCACAGCCACACGCACAATGTCCCGAGTGGAAGTGACCGAAGACGGCACTAAAATTTATACCCTCGAAGGGCCTTTATTTTTTGGCTCTATTGAAAGTTTCGCAGAATTATTTGACCCAGATAATGACCCTGACCATGTTGTTGTCGACTTTATGAACAGTCGCGTTGTTGACCAGTCGGCACTACAAGCCATAGAAAACCTGGCGTTTAGATATAAGTCTCGCGGTAAAGTCTTACAACTGCGGCACCTTACCCATGATTGCCATAAACTTTTGAAACGTGCAGGGCAGTTGATGATAGATACGGACAACGATCCTGATTATCAGGTCGCCGTAGATTATTCAGTAAAAACCGGTATTTTAGGCGGCGGGCATTAAGGTGTTCATTAACGTTGGTGCTCAAAAAATTTACCAATCTGAATCAAATCTAAAAATAAAACTATACGTTAACTCTTTTTTAACCAACTTCTTTAATAAGCAAGAAGTCTTCTCTTGAAGACACCCCACCATTCACCTAACACCTTCGGGAGCTTTCGAGCTCCCTTTTTTTTGCCCAATATTCAAAGTGCTCAAAAAGCTTGGAAATAAATTGGAATTGAGGTAAAATAATTGTTGTCGCGCCAAGTATCTTAGTGTTAATAGGCACGACCTTTCGAAGTAAGGCGGGTCGCCAACCCGAATACCAGAAGTGAATATTCCGCAATAGCTCAGTTGGTAGAGCAATTGACTGTTAATCAATGGGTCGCAGGTTCGAGTCCTGCTTGCGGAGCCACTTTCCATCTTTCCGGTATTGACTAAGTTACTGTTTTTCCTTATAATTTAGGAATGAACAGAGTCCGTAAATACCCAAAATCCATTCCATGTGCCCTTTCGTGTGTCCTTTTATGTGCCCTTTTAGAGCCGTAGAATGGCAAAAGCAGGTAACAAATTCTTATATTTAAGAGGCGAATTTTGGAATTATAAACGCAATGTTCCGCTGAAATTTGAACACATTGAAACACGCCGAAGAATCCGCGCTGCCCTTAACACTAGATCCCTCGACGTAGCACGGCTTAGAAGAGACGCGCTTGTCGAAGCTGAGGATTCCTATTGGACCGCATTAACTATCGAGGCTGAAACACATGGCGGTATTACTGATACCACTAGGCGTGTTCAAGAGCATCAATACAAAGCCGCATCTAAAAGAGCATTGTCGTTTGGTTTTATTTACAAAACAGCAAGGCAGCTAACTAACGAAGTTCCTGTCGAGAACCTTATGGACAGAGTTGATATGTTATCGGCTCAATACAAGGGCAATCAACCACCCCCAAAAATGGAAACCGCCGCCTTGCTCGGAGGTGTTTCCAAACCTTGCCCAGAAGCTATGAGCGTTTCTAGGGCATTCCAGCTATATGTAGATAATATCGCATTTGATGCTCAACTCAAAAAATCACCCGCCCAAAGGAAATCTTGGGAAAAAGCTAAACGTACCTCCATCAATTATTTCATATCAGCCATATCCGACATGGATATGGGAGACATCTCCAGAGAGCAGGCCTTACAATACCGAAACTGGTGGGCTGATAGGATTAAAGTTGGCGACGAAGATGGCAACAGGCCTACTCCTTATACGGCAAATAGACATGTTGGAAATATGCGAACTCTATTTAGGTCTTTTTTCGAGTACCAAGGAGATGAAGACCGCCCGAACCCGTTTCGTAAATTATCATTCAAAGAAGATCGAAAGACTAAAAAGAAACGTCCTCCTTTTGAAACTGTATGGTTTGAAAAACAGTTCCTAATCCCAGGCCTATTTGCTAACGTAAACTCCCAAGCGCGGCATATTTTATACGCACTAATTGAAACAGGGGCGCGGCCTAGCGAAATTTGCAATTTACGACCTGAAAACATTAGACTTAACGTAGATGTTCCATACCTCGCTATTCGAGAAAAAGAAAACCGTGAAATCAAAGCTGATGCATCTGACCGCGATATTCCGCTTGTTGGCGTATCTCTGGCGGCGATGAAGGCTAACCAAAATGGGTTTCCACGGTATTTTGATAAAGAAACAAGCCTATCAGCAATCCTTATGAAAGCTCTTAGGAGCCGTGACTTGCTCCCTACAGAAAACCATAAAGTATACTCAATTCGACACTCCTTTGAAAAACGGATGTTGGAGGGCGGCCTTGATTATGGGCTTCGCTGTAAACTAATGGGTCATAAGAATGATAGACCTGAATATGGGGATGGAGGATCGTTAGATTACCGGCGCAGCGAAATGCTCAAAATAGCATTTCCATATGATGATTGGGAAGTCTAGTTTTTCAATGTGAAAATTATTTGGATGTTTTACTTCGATATCGCTTCAAAAGTTTGCGCCGTCTCGATTTTACTAAATCAAGTTCACTTTCAAGGCGGTCATAAATCGGCCAATAAACATCCCCATGATGCAAGATAACGTCTGCAATCACAGTAAGGTTGTCTTCGAGCCGTTTTTCACGAGTATGTAGCTTTGTATCCATCTAAGAATGTAACATCGGCGCTTATTAAGTGCCGATGTTACCAAATACCGCCTACTTACGATGCTTTCTTAGGTCGTGACCATACGAGGTCTGCGCCGTCGTCGTGGTCAAATAGTACGGCGTTAACTGGTTTGGACAGCATTGGACCATCTAGCAGAACTTTGACATAATCCAGCGGCTCGTCACCGTCTTTGGTTTCTTTCCACGCTACGCCAAAATCGCTGCGGCCTGACTTGATGAAGTAGTCGGGGCTATCTTCGCTTTTCTTATTGTCGTTGGCGATAAACTTGACTTTGTGCGACATGCTAAGTGTGGCGATTGTGCCTTCATAGCCCGTCTTTGTTTGTTTAAATGTTCCTATATTTGCCATGATAAAATCTCCTAATTGGCTTTGATGAAACAGCTCTAAGCAAGCTCTCGCTTGGCTTTCTTAAATCCGTGATCGCTGGCAAGAAAGCCGGCGAGCATGGACGGGACGAGCGCATTTACGGGCTGTTTCTCACCGTAAGTTTGCTCATAGATTTTTGCATAAATCTCCAAATCACCCATAAGGTCAGGCGGTAATGCCACCGTTATTTTTGTTGGTTTCATATCTGGTAATTTTGCGAGCTTTAGATTTGGTTTGGTCACTATTTTTCTCCTTTTTAATTTTGGTAAGGCTTGAGGATAAGGTCTTTGGACACGATGATTGAGAACCGCCAGCCGGGGCGGACGCTGAGTGTCGGCTGGATATTGAGGCTACGTTCGATAATGCGCTGGCCTGCTATGTTAGCCGTATCCTGTCCTGCATTTTGCAAGGCTCGGGCGAGACGTCCCTCATCATCTGATGACAGTTCGGAACCAACACTCAAGAGCGATGACAGCACCGCGCCTTTCATGAACTGCCAAGTATGGCGATCTACTTTGTCTTTCAGCCCGGCAAAACCTTGGCCGTCAACGGCAGGCAGATTATCAAGCTGAATAGAATTGCCATTGGGGAATATAATCCGCGTCCACGCAACCAAAGCTCGGCTTTGGCCGTAAGCAATAACGCTATCATATCGCCCAAGTAGCCTTGCCCCTTGAGGGATCAGTAAATACTCACCCGTCACCGTGTCATAAACATTTTCTGTCACCTGCCCAATCACTTGCCCCGGTAGATCAGAGTTAAGACCTGTCACAAGACTAGCAGGTATCAATGTTCCCGCCATTATCTGATATGGCGATTTGGGCGTTTGCAGAACATACGGATTATATATCTCGCCTGCTGATTGCCCAAGAAACGCTGACTTACTATTTTGGAAACTTGTCGCAGCATTAAAATCTGCATTGCCCATCATTGGCGCGCCATTACCAGCCATCATATTCACATTGGCAAGATTTGAATAAGCCTGCTCCAACTGTGCGTCCATTTGAGCGAATTGATCTGGCGCTTTTGTTTCGCTTTGTTGATTAGAACCAACAGAGAAAAACAACCCTGATTCTCGCGCTTCATCACGCTTGCTCGGTGCAGGCGTTGATTGATAGGCCGCCGCTTGCCTATACTGCCTCGACGGCGATGTACCCTTTGGCGCATATTGAAACGGGTTATCTAATTCTTGAACGGGCACGCCGCCTTGATTGGTTTCCAAGAATGCTGCGCCTAAATCACCCGGTAATGGCGGGCCTAATTTTGGGCGCATATCCGCATATGTTTTTGGCAGCGCATCTAGCGCATCTGTCATCGGTTTGTGAGAGACATTATAAAGCTCGCTTGGCCGCTCACTGTCACCATATTCTGGTGATTGCAGCGCAAATGCCAAGGCTGCGAATAATCCCGCGCTGAGTGCTGTGCCGCCAAGGATCAACGCCTTGCGGCTAAACCGTTTGACGGGTTTTGGCTTTGCGCGGATAGTGAGACCTGGATTGTTATCAGTATCGCTCATGATTTTGCATCACGGACGATACGAACTACATCTTGGTCTTTCTCGCCAAGGCGCAGTTCAGCAGTTTTGAACAAACGGTCAACAATATAGTAGGAACCTTTGACGCGGTAATTGACGAGCTGGCTTTTACCTTTGCGCCCCATGATAAATAAGGGCGGTGCTTCGCCTTGGTCTAGCCGCGCAGGAAACTGAATAAATACCTTATGGCCATCATCAAATGCACGCAGTGGGCGCCAGTGGGGATTGTCGCCTTTAATCTCATACCTAAAATTTAGATTATCAATGGATAAACTAGGCTTGTTGATGATAGGCACCGCCTTTGACTTAGCCCGCCGCGTCATCTTTTTTACGCCGCGTAGCCCCAATGCTTCTCGTGGATAGCGCCATGATACTGCCGCCATATAAGTATCTTTGTAAGAATGTAGCTCCAAATAATATGTACGTTTGCTCGTGGTAATCACAAGATTAGTCGCAAGGTTGGGTTTGGTAGGTTTAACAAGTATATGTACTTGGTCACCGCCTATTGCTCCTGATACCGTGTCGCCAACTATCCAACGGATGGTATCACCTGCGGATACGGACGTAAGTTCTTCGCCCGGCTGTAAAGCAATGTCCGTCACTTGCTGTGGCGCACAATAAACTTGGTAAAGCGAACCGGGCGTGTAGGGATAAACCTGAATGGCATTGAGATAGTTACCGCTATTGGGTTCAATAGATGCCGACGCATTCGCCTGCTCAATCGCTTCAAAAGGTTTGAGAACTGGGCCGGACGTAATATAAGACGTTGGCCGTAACTTCATTTGGCCCGGCATTACGAGCGGCTTGATAAACTCAATTTCGATTGGGCGGGCGTCTTGAATAATTAGCTCGTCCATTTCCAAATTAGCCGCACTCATTTCTACGGGCGCAACATCTTTACGCGACATATCGAGTTTAAAATCTGCAAAATGCTTTTGCAGGCTCGCACACCCAGTAGAGCTTATTGCTAATCCGATTATTGCGACTGTTCTTAATAGATGTGAATGTCTCATGTTATTCTCCAGAATTGAGGTCTTTTGACCAGTTAAGGCCGTGCACATAGAGGCCAAGGGGATTGCTATGCAGGGTTTGTGCGTCGGTCGGGGGATGGACGATGATGGATAAAACGGCAGTGAAATTATCAGTGCCGATGAGCGCGCCGCCGCGATATGAAGTTTCGCGCCAACGGATTTCAAAACTGTCACTTGACGAGCGCACAATGGACGCAACATCAACGGTAACGCTGCGCTGACCGATGTCTGCAAATGGGTCGTTCTCGGTCGCATAAGCATTGAGCGTTACCGAAGCTTGGTCGGTCGCAAAGCTGTAAGCCTCTAGCCAATTTTGCCGCAGCACAACTGGATCAATCGAAACTGACCGTACATTAGCAATGAAGTCAGCTAGTTGATGGGCAATTTGCGCGTCCGACGGAATGAAGTTTTCCGTGGCGGGGCCGATAGCGCGCACAGAACCATTGGTGTCTACTTCTACCACATAAGGCGTGATCATGCTTTGTGAGCTTTGCCAAATAAATGCGCCAGCCAGTAGTGCTGATAATCCAATAGACAGCAATGTAGCTAGCCGCCAGTTCTTAGCCTGTACGCGGGCAGAACCAATACGGTCGTCCCACACTTGCGCTGCCCGTTGGTAAGGTGTTTCCGCTATTGGCGTTGTTCCGTATCTTGATTGATTGCGTTTCCACATATTCATGTCTCCTATTCTTCTTGTTCTAATTTGGGGGCAAAGCCGCCGCCGCGTGTATCGCCTGACCGGATCGCATCGCTAGCGCGGCGCGTGGCATTATGGGTAGTTTGCTGACGTTTAATCTTCTTGGCCCAATCAGGCTGACCCGAACCGCCACCGCCACCGCCATCATTGGCACTGGCAGGTTTTAAACCCTTTTGCGACAGGCCATTCATCCCGCCGCGCATACCGGCTTTATGGGCGCTGCTGACACTACCCGTTGCTTTTGATGCCGCCGCTTTGCCTGCGTTTTTAACTGCACCCATGCCTGCTTGGGCCATAGCGGAGGCGCCGCCAAGCGCGCCTTTTACGCCGCCTGAACCAGATGCCGCTTTACCAAGCGCGTAAGAAAGTTTCGTGCCTCCTGCGAGAGATGCGCCTGCTTTTACTGCACCGCCTGCTGCTTTACCTGCCATAGCAGCGCCCGCGCCTGCGGCGGCACCACCTGCCATTGCTCCGGCGCCTGCTGCGGCCATTGTGCCAACCGCTGCGCCTGCGCCTAATTGTGGTGCGCCTGAGACAAGCCCTGTGGCAATGCCAGGGCCAAAAATGCCAAGTGCAAATATGGCGAGCGAGGCAAGGATAACCGACGCAGCATCTTCGAGAGTGACTTGCCCCGGAACAAATGCTGCCGTCACCTGCCCAAATATGGTCGAGCCGATGCCGATAATAATCGCGAGTACCATGAGCTTGATGCCAGAGGCGATGATATTACCGAGCACTTTCTCTGCGAGGAAAGATGTTTTATTCCAGAGAGCGAACGGGATTAGCACGAAGCCTGCAAGCGTGGTCAGTTTAAATTCAATAATGGTGACAAAAAGCTGGATGGATAGGAAGAAGAAGGCGAACAGCGTAATCACCCAAGCCAGCAATAGAATAATGATAGTGACAATATTGGTGAAGAATTTAATCGGCCCTGTGAGGTTTTGAACTTCTGTCAGCAATGGGTGCGCCGCGTCAAAGCCGACACTAGCAACAAAACCTGGACGCATAAGATCTGCCGCCGTTATGGTCTTACCCGTAGCGTTTAGGCCGAGCTGCCCAAAGCTACTAAATATTATATCGCTTAAGAATGCGAAGTTATTGAGAATTAGTGCAAAGAAACCAACATACATTACCTTTTTAAGGAACTTGGCTATGACATTGGTATCCGGACCCATAGCCCAATAAAGGCCTGCCAAGGTAATATCTATGCCAATTAGGAATGCCGTTAAAAACATGACATCTGGGCCAAGCAGCCCAAACCCAGAATCTATGTAGTTTGTGAACGTCTTTAGAAACTGGTCAATGACGGAGAGATTATCCATTATTTTCCTCCACGTTTCTTACCGTAGGCACTTCTATTGCCGATAAAGCGTTTGTGTTTTTGGCGGGATTCTTTCTCGATGGCCAGCTGACGCGAATGTTCGAGCGCTTGAGCGCGGTATTGCACCGCGTCCATTTGCTGCATTTGCATAATTTGTTTGATGAGCAAGGCTAAGAGCTGATTGCCAGCTTGCGCTACCGAAAGATTACCCGTTGACGATTGACTTTCTGTGACAAGCTTATCGAGAGTTCTCGCGTCCACCTTAACACTGCTAATCATTTTGGATTGCATGATGATAGCTTCTTCAAAAGCTACGCGGGAGTTTTCCCATTGCACCTCTGCATTTGCTAGCATTTCGTCATCTGACATATCAGCATATTCTTGCGGATAATGTTCACGCATTAGATCGCGGCTACGTCCAACTTCATAGCTAACATTCTCGGCTTCTTCGGTGAGCGTGGCTATTTCTTGTAAGATGTGGAGCAACTCATATTGAGCATTGTAATCCATCTTAGCCAAATCTTTGGCCTGCCCAATCAGCATACGCGCTTCATTACGAAGTTGGCTCACCTGTTGACGTATTTGTATTAGCGAGCGAGACGCGGTATATAGATTTTGTACAAAGTTCTTGGGGTCAAATACGATACCGCCAAATTGCGCTTGTGCGGCTTGCGCAAATGATACCAGCATCAAAAATACGAGTAAGAATGATTTTATTCGGCGGCGCATATGTCCTCGCTTTCTGGTGTAATTTCTCTCCAAGGTAGCGTCTCATCTGTGAGGTTGAATTCAGCCCCCATAAGGTCGACAGCCCAGTCTAAGGATTTGGCGCGGAGCCATTCACTGGCGAATTGTTCTGTGCCGTGCGCGTCCAAAACGGCATCAATGCCCGCATGCTCGCTCTCCGAACCTGCGCCGCAAAATGCGAGCGCCACTTCACCTAGTCCAAGGTCAAACAAACGATTGCCTGCTCGTGACTGGAAGTAATAATCTTGCTTAGGAATACTGGACGCTATGATTTCTATCTGGCGTTTGTTGAGGCCAAAGCGGGTGTAAATTTCTGCCTGCTGCGGCTCCATTGCGCGGTCATTGGGCAAAAATATTCGGGACGGGCAAGACTCGATCAATGCAGGCGCAATATCACTAGAAGCAATATCAGCTAGGGATTGGGTCGAGAATATCACCGACACGTTTTTCTTACGCAAGACTTTCAGCCATTCGCGTATCCGCTCTGCAAAGAACGGGTCATCCAGAAACACCCAAGCTTCATCCAGTATGAGCAGGCTTGGCTTGCCATTAAAACGCGCTTCTAATCTGTGGAATAAATAGGTTAGCACGGGCAGCACCAATGCCTTGGAATGCATCAATGTTTCCATCTCAAAACACTGCATATCACCCGCTTTGAGAGACTCGGAATTACCGTCGAGCAAATGGCCATAAGCACCATCAAGTGTATAGGGTTGTAGGGCTTGGCGTAATTTGTTGGACTGTAAAAGCGCCGATAATCCTGTCAGTGTTCTTTGCTCGGCTGGCGCACTGGCAAGGCTTTGCAGCGCACTCCAAACGGCCTCTTTTATGTCTGGATCGGTATCTAATCCTTCGTTGCGCAGCAGGCCTAGTATCCAATCAAGCGCCCATGCAATCTCCGCATCGTCATCAATATCTTTGAGCGGTTGGAAGATGATAGAATTCTCTGCACCGAGATCATAGTAATCGCCGCCCAATGCAAGCGTAACAGCACGAGCCGAACGGCCTTTATCAAAGAAAAATACTTGCGCGTCTTTATATCTTCTGAACTGTAAGGCGAGCAGTGAAAGCAAAACCGATTTACCTGCGCCGGTTGGCCCGACAATCAACATATGCCCGACATCGCCTTGATGGGTCACCAATCTAAACGGCGTGTGCCCTGCGGTTGTTGCGTACAGCAATGGTACATCATCCAAATGCTCATTACGTTTTGGCCCCGCCCAGATTGCCGACAGTGGCATCAGATGGGTTAGATTAAGCGTATGAATTATGGGTTGGCGAATATTAGCATATGGATTACCAGGCAATGTACCAAGCCAGGCATCAACGGCGTTGACACTTTCATGAATAGACACAAAACCCCGTCCATTGACAATACGTTCAATAGAGCGGATTTGCTGCTCGGCAATGAGTGCGTCTTTATGGCTAACCACAATACAGGTGGTGAGATAGCCAAAACTTACATGGTCTGCGCCAAGGTCTTGCAAAGCTTGGTCGGCGTCGAGGGCTTTATTATCGGCATCGCTATCAACCAAAGCAGATGTTTCGTTAAACAGGCTTTCGCGCAAAAGCGACATCACCGATTTACGTTTGGCAAACCATTGGCGGCGGAATTTACCAATGACCTTTGTAGCCTCTGCTTTATCCATCGGTAAATAACGTGTCATCCAGCGGTATGAAAAACCAAGCGAATTAAGCTCGTCTAATATACCCGGCGTAGTTTCACCCGGAAACCCGCGCACGGTTATCATATGTAGATTTTCTCCGCCGAGCCTTGGGACGAGGCCGCCAACAAGATCAGCCCCGCCAATGAGGGCGTCAATATAAGCGGGTGTTTCAGGGCAATCTATCTGGTGCTTATTCGGGGATATGCATGAGTGGAGATATGTTAGCGTTTCTGTATCGTCCAAAAACTCGGCGAGCGGAAATAGATTTCCCATTAAATCTAAGCAGCGCTCACTTTCCGTAATGAAGGCCGTGAGATGATCAGAGGCTGTTTCTGTTAATTCGTCCTCTGGCTTTTCTATAAGAAGGCTTTCGGCGCGCTTGGCGCTATCGGCTGGCGGTAGGTAAGCGAATGTTAGATAATATTCACTTTCAAAATGGTGTTCGGACTGCTCGAACTGTCCACGCCGTTCTTGGTCAACAATCCAAGCTGCTGGGTCTTTAAAATTGGAATGTGGATAATCAGGTGCGGCATGTCGGCAGGCTTCAAAATACAAAGCCCAACCTGAACCAAAACGTCTAAGTGCATTATTGATACGCGCACATGTGGCAACCAGTTCTTCCTCAGTTGCGCTTCCCAGATCAGGCCCGCGAAATCTTGCCGTGCGCTGGAAGCTACCATCTTTATTAAGTACAACACCGGGCGCTATCAAACATGCCCAAGGGAGATAGTCTGCAAGTCTTGCAGGTTGTTTTTGATATTCCGCTAAGTTTAGCATGACAGATAACCTTTATGTTTAATGTGACGGGCCAGCACATCCATGAATTTAGGATCGCGCTTGGCGAAATAAACGGACAGCGAATGGGAAATTACCCAATAGACAATCCCTACAACGGCGAGCTGGAGGCCAAGCCCAAGCGCTGCGGCCAAAGTCCCATTTAGGATTGCCGCCGTTCGCGGCGCACCGCCGAGCAAGATTGGCTCTATTAGCGAACGGTGCAAAGGAATGGAAAAACCATCAATCATTAGATCAATGCTCCGCCGCTAAACTTGAAGAAAGACATGAAGAAGCTCGTCGCTGTGAACGCAATCGATAGGCCAAAGACGATTTGAATGAGTTTACGAATACCGCCGCCTGTATCGCCGAACGCTAAAGTCAAACCTGTCATGATAATAACGATGGTGCCGAATATTTTAGCGACTGGCCCCTCAATAGATTTGAGAATTTTAGTCAGCGGTGCTTCCCACGGCATGGACGATCCAGATGCAAAAGCGGGTTCGGCGAATAGAATGAATGCGAGGATAATAAATATCAGATAAGTAAGTTGACGAGTGGACATAGGAAACTCCTTTAAGGGTTGGTTTTTGGGATAAGTTTGAGTGGTGTGAAATTTGGCGCGAGCGGTTCAAAATCATATTCATCGCCGTGAACACCAAGCACGCGCGCAATGGTTTCGACGCGGCGGGCTGACCCTCGGCCAGAAATAAATACGATGACATTGATGGCTTCAGCTATAAGCGTGCGCGGCACAGAGCTTGCGCCTTCCAAGATAAGTTGCTCGATGCGGTAAATGCCTGCCTCGGCAGAGTTAGCATGTACGGTCGCAATACCGCCGGGATGTCCCGTATTCCACGCCTTGAGCATATCAAGGGCTTCGGGGCCGCGAACTTCGCCGACAACGATGCGGTCTGGGCGTAGACGCAAAGTCGAGCGCACAAGATCAGCGAGTTTTACGTCTTTACCATGTGTACGCAATGCCACCGTATCTTCTGCGCCGCATTGTAGTTCTCGCGTATCTTCGAGAATGAGAACACGGTCATTACAGTTTGCGATTTCAGCTAGGAGTGCATTTGCAAGCGTGGTCTTGCCACTAGATGTACCGCCAACAATTAGAATGTTGAGTTTAGCATTTACGGCGTAGGACAGTGCATCCGCTTGCGCATTGGTCATAGTGTCGGCAGTAACATAATCAGCCAATGTAAAAATCTTGGCAGCGCCTTTGCGAATAGAAAAACATGGCGCGGAAACTACGGGCGGCAGTAAGCCTTCAAAGCGTTCTCCGCCGCCGGGGAGTTCTGCACTTACGATTGGCCTGTTTGTTGTCACCTCTTGGCGGATATGACTTGCTACCAATTTGACTATGCGCTCGGCATCGGATGGCGTGATGATTTCGCCCGTGTAAACCCGTCCTTCGCCGTGGCGGTCTAGCCATAACTTACCGTCTGGATTGACCATAATCTCAATGACGTTTTTATCATCAAGCGCCGCGCCAATCACCGGCCCCATAGCGGAGCGTAGCATTCCTAATGTGCGGCTTGCGGTGATGGGGTTAAGCTGAGACATGTGCTGCCTCCCGCTTTGCAGGTTTCTTAGAAACAGAGCGAGCTTTAAGGCGTAGCAACTCTTCTTTTGTGATAAAATCGTCTTTATCGACAAGAACATCTTCAAGGGCGCGAAAGACAGTTTTGCCGCCGCCTTTCATGCGGATACCAAGCTGGTCTAAATAGCCATTGAACTGCACTGCACCAATTTTACCGCGCGCATCGCTCTCAGTGTCCTTAATTTCTCTCGTCATTGTGAAGAAATACTGGATAAACAAAGCCTGCATTTCATTGAGCAAAACCATGTCAGCTTTTAGCCTGCGATTTTGGTCAGTCATTTTATCTAGGCGTCGCAAAATCGCAGCATCACGGTTGTCGTCAATGTCATAACTAAAGAGAGCGCTTAGGGCTTTGTCCACAATATCCGATTGTGAAGTTTTATCGCACCGTGCAGCATCAAGTAGGCGCAGAAAGTTGCGCGATGAAATACGGGGTCTTATGCGAGGCTTGCTACTAGACATTCTTAAATTCCTAATTCTGGGTTATCGCTTTGTGTGAGCATGTGGGCTTTGTTTATTGGCGAAAGTGTTCCTGATAATTTTCCGAGTTCAATGACCGCAATCTCTTGGCCATCCGCATCTTTCGCAGGGCTTTCAGTCTTAGCCTGTTGTTTAGCCGTGTGCTTATGCCCATCAATTTTAGGGCTACGTTCTTTGCCGCCATTACTTGCTGCATGCACTTGTGATTTTTCTGCAGGAACAATAAGGCGATCATCCACGAGCCGTATTTGCTGACCCCAGAGGCAGTCTTGCGGGCGGGGAGCACCTGCATAGCCTTGTTCCTCTGGGTCTATGGTTGGGGGAGCGCAAACACGGCCCGTGAAATTCTTATCGGTGTAATATGTGATTTTGTTGGCTTTAATCGGCGCTGTGCCAGAGAGAAGAATTATCTCCTCATCAGCGGGAAGCTGCATGACTTCGCCCGGCGTTAAGAGCTGCCTTGCTGTTTCTTGGCGCGATACCATAACGTGGGATAACCAAGGGGCCAATCTATGGCCTGCGTAATTGCGCATAGCCCGCATTTCTGTAGTGCTGCCAACCGCGTCCGATATTCGTTTGGCGGTGCGTTCGTCATTCGTGGCGAAGGCTATCCGTACATGGCAATTATCGAGAATAGCGTTATTGGGGCCGTAAGCCTTTTCTATCTGATTGAGAGACTGCGCGATTAAGAACGCCCGCACGCCATAGCCTGCCATAAACGCCAGTGCGCTTTCAAAGAAATCGAGCCGCCCTAGTGCTGGAAACTCATCAAGCATGAACAATACTTTGCGGCGGGATGGATTGTTATTGGTTTCAAGACTTTCCGTAAGGCGGCGACCTATCTGATTTAATATCAACCGTATGAGCGGTTTAGTGCGGGATATATCTGACGGCGGTACAACAAGGTATAAAGATACGGGTTTGTCCGCGTCCACAAGATCGCTAATCCGCCATTCGCATTTGGAAGTCACCTCGGCAACAGTCGGGTCTCTATACAGAGACAAAAAACTCATCGCCGTTGACAATACACCTGAGCGTTCGTTTTCAGATTTATTGAGGAGTTCACGCGCTGCTTGTGCAACAACGGGATGGGCTTCGGCTTTGTGATCGTTGCCGAGGTGATTGGTTTCCATCATTGCCCAAAGCGTCTTTTCAAAAGAGCGCTTGGGATCAGATAGAAATGAGGCTACGCGGGCTAATGTCTTTTCTTCCTCCGCGTAGAGAATATGGAGGATTGTGCCAACCAATAAAGAGTGAGAGGTTTTCTCCCAATGGTTACGGCGTTCGAGTACACCGTCCGGGTCAACCAAGATGTCAGCAATGTTTTGTACGTCGCGGACTTCGCACTCGCCTTTGCGCACTTCGAGCAAAGGATTATATTTAGCACTGGCCGCACTGGTGGGGTCAAACAATAGGCAGTGAGAGAATGTCGAGCGCCATCCCGCCGTAAGCTGCCAGTTCTCACCTTTAATATCGTGAATAACCGCGCTGCCTGTCCAAGACAGAAGCGTAGGGATAACAAGCCCCACACCTTTGCCCGAACGTGTCGGCGCAATCGCCATTACATGTTCTGGCCCGTTATGGCGTAGATAGTTATCGTGGGCTTGGCCGAGGAATACGCCGTCTTCTGCAAACAATCCTGCTTGTTTCATTATGGACTTATTCGCCCATTGGGATGAGCCGAATGTAGTTAGTTTCTTAGCCTGACGCCCGCGCCAGACAGAGCCAGCAACTGCAAACAAAGTTCCGAGAAAACCACCACCCGCAGCAATCTGCCCACCTTTGGCAAATACGCTCGGCGCATAAGCATCAAAGGAATACCACCACTCAAACAATCTCCACGGAAAGTATATTTTTTGATTTGAAACTGTGAACCAAGGCGCGCCTAGATAAGCATCATAATCAAACTGCAAAGCCACCCATTGGGTCGCATACCATGTGGTCAAAATAATGGTCGTAAAGACCAAAACAATTTGTCCAATAAGTATTGATTGCGGTGACATAAACCAAGTCCATTTCTAAGTTGGACTTTAGGCTGGGTAAAATTATTGGAACGGTCTAGTGTGTTTACAAGGTAAAAACTTGAGGCAAATTGAGGGTACAGAGTACTAGACTGTGTGTTCTCCAAATTTACTTTCAGGATTATCCACAATAACCTGCATCCCTAGCATTGACTATTGTTCACTTTTTGTTCTTTATGGCTCGTTCACTCCTATAAGTGGATATTCTCGTGCGCAAGCCCAAAACAATCGAATGGCTATATCTTGACTTTGACGGCTACTTTGCATCCGTTGAACAGCAAGCAAGGCCAGCCCTGCGGGGAAAACCTATCGGCATTGTTCCCTTTTCGGGAACTGTGCATACGGTTGTTATTGCCTGCTCAAAAGAAGCAAAGGCGCGTGGCGTTAAAAATGTTATGTCCCTCCCAAAAGCCAAAGCTATCTGCCCTGAATTGATTTTAGTGCCGCAAACGCCTGACCTGTATCGCCGCGCCCATAATGCGCTACTGGCAGAAATCGCGAGTGTCATTCCCATTGACGCAATTAAGTCCATTGATGAACTAACTTGCAGGTTAGATCCCAAGGACATTGCAGACCCTACTAGCCTAGCGACAGAAATCAAACGCCGCCTGCGTGATAATGTTGGCGCGTATATTACTTGCTCGATTGGATTTGCTGCAAACCGTCACCTTGCCAAGATAGCCTGCAAGATGGATAAGCCTGACGGCATAACTATCTGGCATCCGCATGATATGCCCGCGCCAATGCTGCCGCTTCCCTTTGATGACATTCCAGGTATCGGCACCAGTATGGAAAAGCGTCTGCACAACGCTGGTATCTTTGACATGAAAACTCTGCTTGATACACAGCCAAAACAAATGCGTAAATTATGGGGAAATGTTACAGGCGAACGGCTTTGGTATGCGCTGCATGGGTATGCAGTTAAAGCAGAGAAATCCAAACGTGGTATGTTTGGGCATGGGCGCGTCTTGCCGCCTAACTTGCGAAACTTCACAGACGCAAGAGATTGCTCGCGCATGTTACTGGTCAAAGCGGCGCGGCGGATGCGGCGAGAGAATTACTATGCCAGCATTGTCTATATGTGGCTAAGCCTGCGCCGAGGTTCACGCACAGAAAAAGGTTGGTCAACAAAGCACAAACTCCACATGGCCAATGATGACCAAGCCTGCTTGAAAGCGCTCGACGCTATGTGGGCGCAGGCACGAGAGTCTTTGCCTAAAAGCATCAAGATTGTCCGTGTTGGCGTAACCCTTGGCGACCTTACCAGCTCGGATACGCGTCAACTTGATATGCTCATCAATGATAACCCTGAAAGACAAAAATGGGAATCCATAACCAATGCAATGGATGGCCTGAATAGCCGCTACGGAAAATCACTCGTAACAATGGGGCCGTGGAAACTACCGCCCGGCGGTAACCTTGGCGGTAAAATTTCGTTCACCCGCATTCCAAGAGCAGAGGATTTCTGGTGAGTTGGAAATCCCGCATACAAATACTCGACCTCGGCAAAGACGACCGTATTGAATCCACATGCAAAGCCTGCGGCTACACATGGTACGAGTTTGCATCTGACTATTTAGGCAGGCCGTATTTACGCCAGCTCTACCTCGATGAATTTGAGACAAGGCTCAACTGCAAACAATGGAACTGCAAAGGCAAAATCCGCATTGCCCTTTCTAGCGAAGCAGAGACGGAAGGGTTTCAAGGTGGGTTGGCATAAACTTAGATATATATGCTTTTGGCACAAACATCCCCAAAGCGGACATTGGCTAAGTGTCTTACTTGCGTAATTTTTATCCGCTCAATTTGCTAGAATCCAAAGTAGCTAGTCAAACCAATAAATAGTGCCAGGTTATGTTGAGTCTAGATGCGTAGAAATGCGCCGAAATTAAATTCCGGTATCAGCTCAGGCCCGATGTTCGAAAAGAACAACTTTGGTTCAGAGTAATTTTGGACACGGAGATTCTTTTTGCAGCAAATAGATATTTTCATTGGCTTCGGGTTTTAAGCTCTTCAATGAGGGTAGAATGAATATTTAGCCTAACCATTGGGGCAAAGGCCAATATCCAACTCGCTAACGAAGCTAAATTTCTTCCTTTTTTGGATAACTCTTCACGAGCAGAACCAGCATAAATGTTTGGTGAAAGCAGTGCAAACGCGCGCTCTTCGAGGCACATTCTAAATCGGTTGTGGATATCTTCAAAAACAAAATCCAGCACCTTAGCACCCAACGGCTCATCCTTAAGCGTTTCAAATATCCGCATTGCGGTTGCGACCAATGTCAGTGGATCAAGGGGCTCTTTAAACGATAGGTTCGCGACTGCCTGCACTGCATCAGGTACAACCACCACAGCTTCAGCAACAAGATCTTCATGCATAGATGGCCCACTCTTACTTTGAAGATACGCCTGAATTAGCTTAAGGCGCACACGGGGATCTGCATCTTTTAGGGCGTTTATAGCCAAACAAAGACCAATCTTCTCAATAGCTTTCCAATCAGGAGAACCAATTTCTGCGACACCGGAAACAGGCCAAATTTTCGCTTTTTTACTAGGGTGATTTGGATGTTCTTCCGTGAAAAATTTAGTTGCGATTGCAGATGCACGCGCATCTATAGCATCACTGACCACATTATAGTCGCTCGGGTTATGCTGAAGGTCAAAATCATCAGAGCGCAGACGTATCTCCAAGGCCGTCTCTCGCACTAGGTAATCCCAATTGGGCTTTAGCTTGTAGCTATGCTCGTCTGGCCATTTCTCAAGACAAGGCAGCTCCTGTTCGGTTCTTAAGGCGAGCGACTTTAGTATCATGTGAAACATGCATTGATTGGGCATCTCAAGCTCCATGATGCTCTCATCAAGTTCAGCTCGACTTCCACAACCAGGCACGTAGGTGAAATCAGGACCAGGTTCGTCACCTCTAACAATAATCTCAAAACGATGTAGAGATTGTCCCGCAATTTTTCGCACCCAAAAAGGTCGCAACTCGCCGACTGGCAATGCAAGAATGTTAGGTATAAGTTCAGCTAGATCGGCAATGGCTTGTTTGCGGTCACCATTTTCAAAGCGAGCATTAGCTGCATCTAATTTAAGCCCCAATGCGAATGGATCTCCTGCGGCGTACTCGTGCTCCGCCTCACTCGAACGGGCTGCATCGAGTTCAGTAGCTCCCCTTGAGAAATGGTCTGCGGCCAAGTTCCAATAACCAGACTTAGCACTACTGACCGCGGTCTCTTGCCATAGAAAAGCAATCTCTAAAGCTGAAAGCCCTGCAAGATCAGTTGGTAAATCACCTGCAATTTTTATTACTTCATTGTGCCTACCAGAACGGTTAAGGGTTTTTAATTTAGCGCGAAGTAGAATTGGCTGCGCGCCTAATTGATCAATTGCTTCATCCAAGATAGCTAAAGCGCCATCAGTATTTTTTAGGTATTCATCAGTAAGTACCGCGGAAGCACGAATGCACCAGCAAGTTACATCCACTGCGTTCCAGCCTTCCGTGGTCTTTGCTAAACTTTGATAAAACCCAATCAGATCTGTAAGGTCGACGGTATCCGCAGAAACTTCAGCCAACCATGTCCTGTCGAAGACGAGGCTCATTGCGCCATAGCGCGCCTCACTTCGTAGAATATCAATCCAACGGTTTCTTTCCTCTGCAGGCAACGAGTCAAGCGTATCGATGAATTTCTCTAACCATTCACGACCAGAAACCGCGCCAGTCTGAATTAAAAATAAACCACGTACAGCCTCATCGAAATCCATTTCAATTACGGCAAGCGTATCGGTGTAAGATGGATTTTCAACAAGTTGGGCAAGTCGACGAATTATCGCGAACCAATTTTCATAACGTGCTGAGAGGTTGATGTTCATACATAGAACACTAACTACCATCAAACATGTTAGTTGACTGCCTTCGCCATCACCAAGGGTATCAATGGCAGTAAGTAATTGATCGACAGCAGATGGAGCTTTGTCGTCATCAGCGATGTTTAATTGTAAATTAACTTGGGCTAGCCGCCACATCGTTATGATTTCCGGCGACGTTCCAAAGTCATTTAGCCTCTCAAGCTCTAGGGACCTGAATAAGGGCATATGACGAGCGAGAACGGCACGGTCAACACCATTTGGAGCAAACAGATTTGCTACAAGTGGAAAAGCCAGTTCGGGACACTTTCCCAAAAAAGAATGCGCTAAGATTGAGTCAGCTTGGTCAGGGGCCATTGTTTTAAGCGATAAGCCGTACAATACGAGCTTTCGATATATTGCTTGCGTTTCAGCATGAGAGAGCGTTGCACTGCCAAGCCCTGACACCAAAGGCGATAGACGGACCCGATCAGACTCAGCTGCTTCAAGCCAAGGACCAACAAGAGCATCATAAGCATAACCCGGTTGATCAACACTTGGTTCAACTTCTCCAAGAGCCAGAGCGAGCGGGCGGGTGATAGGACCTATCGCCAAACTGACGCGACCTAACAATCTGCGTTGCTGGAGCGGCATGGCATCTAACAGTCGACGACGGACGCTTTCTCTTGAAGTTTTTATATCTTGACTTTGAAAATTGTCATTCACCCATCGCGTCATTTCGTCGTCTGGCCAACCGCGCTTGCTGAGAGAGCGGCAAAGAAGTGCGCTCAAAGCAGGGTGACCGCCTCCACCAGCCAACTGAATGAAGAAATTCCATATTGATGGCTCTCCGTCGTGAAGAACTATAAGTTTGGAAACCTCTTCCTCCGTTAAATAAGGCACCGGCCTAGAAACGATATTATCAAGGGCAATCCCTTCTGGCGGCGTGCGGTAACTAGTTACGAGCAAAGGGATATTCAAGCGTTCCAAAGTTGATTTAAGTGCTGCGAAGGATCCAAATTCAGTTAAATCTACATCTGCATCCAAATCATCGAGCAAGAGACCTTGAATTTCAGGGGTTGATCCAACAACGCCGACCATCCGACGCAATTCCTTTTCTAGCGGTTCGCCAGTAATACCAATGCATCTCTGCAAAGACCAAGATTTCGGTGTTGCTACAGCCGTCAACGCGCCGATTGTCGTTTTTCCAATGCCTGTCGGACCTGACAGCCAAACAACTTTTCCAGCTTGAAGGTCTTCAACCGTCGCAGTTACAAGACCTGTTCGAGCCAATACGCCCGCAGCCGGATGCGCCATTTCATGTAAACCTGTGGAGGTGGTTTGAATAGAGATGTCGCTACCGGACGTCATCGAGCGACTCAACGCGGCAAGCATACCACTTGGTATTGTTATACTCGTTGCCACATCAAATTCACGATACAGGTCGCTTTGCGTTACATATCTATTATTCGCGTTGGTAGCTTTTCCGAATAGGTAATCGAAAAGTGCTCCGGAAGCTGTACGGCTAGAAGTATGAGTTGCTCCTCGTCGTTCGCCTAACTCAACCAAGGAGGCTAAGTTGTCGCTACGAACGACATCAAATGATGGAGCCCCGCAGACCCAATGAATTCTTTGTATTAGACGTGAACGAATTTTATCATCACTTGCGGTTCGAAGAAAACTGCCAAGAGAGTGTTTCTTGGGAAACCGGTTGATCAGAGCTTCTTTAACAGCAGAGACGTCGCCGTGCTTACTGACTTGCTTCCAATATTCCAAGCCTTTGGAACCGTTTGAGAGCTTAGCCTTCCTTTCAGCCCCAATTTCGGAAGTAGAAAGAAAGACCATTTCTACGAGTTGATTTGGATTTTCAGCTTGCAACGACCAATAATTCGCGATGGCTTCTTTCACGTCTTTAGAATTGAGTGTTAGTCGCCCCGACTTCTTTGTATCTTTCACCTGTGTCGCTGTGATTTTCTCGTCTAACGACTCGCCAGTCTTTTCTGTGAAGTCCTCGGCTACCTCAAGAAAAAGTACACCGTGCTCGGGCAGCCTAAGCCAAGCCGAAAGAGATTGCTCAAGCTGGTATCGATACCCACGAAGACTATCTATTGCCTGCCTCTTCTCCTCACCTACTGGAAGCCCAAAAGGCAGAGGAGCGCTCGTATTATCGGCGTTGTTTTCCATAAGTTATAAGTAAGGGTAAAATTAATTAATCCAAGACTTAAAACGCCGATTGTTAACAAAGATTTTTGCTATGATAAACTGTAGCATTTTTGTTTTAAGCCGCCACTAGATTATCAATTAATGCTGGCATTTCTCTTTCAGTTTTCATAAATTTCTAACGTCCGCTTTGCCCCCGATGCTGACTAAGTTAATTGGATGTCATCCAATCTCCCGTCCCTTATTCAACGTCCACGAAATCGTATTCCCCCTCATAATCCCTGACACCGCTTTTCCCCGATTACGTTCCAAAACATCACGCCAAGGCACAAGCGAAAAATCTTTGGCGCGTTCTATGATGGCGTATTTTCCGCTTGGGCGGGTGATGACTTCTCTGTAAGTGCCTTCTATTCTGATCGCGCCCTCCATCCCCAAATGTGCTTTGCCCAATGTGGTCGATAGTTTTTTGGCCGCAGAAGCTAGGTCGCGTCTTTCAAGTTCTTCTAAATGTTCTTCGCCCAATAGTGTGTTTTCATTTTCTAAAATACCTTGCTGAACCAAGTATTGTGTGCGCGCCTTTTTTGCGGCCTGCACTTCATTGCCAAACCCATCATTTACTGGCTCGGTATCAACCACGATTTCTTCGTCAAGCCATGTGCGTCCCATCGTTGTTTGCAACTGCTTTAGTGGCAATCTCGACTGTACATTTACATCAACAGGCTTCGCTCTGCTCCTGAACTTTTCATAGGACTTAGCCCTATCCAAATAATCATGAGGTATTTTCCAAGACCCGTCTTTGTTTCGGGTTGCATGTCCCGCGCGGCGCAAAGATTCTAAACGCCTTACATGTGCTTGTATATATTCTTTGCTCGCGCTTTGGTCTGATGCTTGGTGCAAAGCCGGGCTATAATCACCGCCGCGCATAGCTGCAATTTTCTCGATTGTATGGTCGGATGCTTTGGCTTTAACCTCGGCAGGATTGACAGTGACAATCATATTTTTGGTTAAGCCCTCAATATGTTCTGGTTTTCCAACGGGGATATAAAACGCGCGGCCGTTAGTTGCATTCAGCACAATGAATGATTTGTCGCTCACATCATCTATAACGCCAAGACCAATTATCTTGCCTGTGAGTGTAACTTCCCGTTCGTCATAAGGATCGTAAATAACATCGTTTCCCGTTGGCCGCTCCAAGCCTGCCTGCCGTAGAGTGCGGTGATATTTTTTAAGAATGTCATCGCTCTCCCCCATACGCCTTAAAATGGGTTCAAGTTTTTCATCGAGTTTCCAGAGACCATTTCTCATTTTATAGGCCAGCCCCATACGGCTAAGTTCTTTCAGGCGCGCAACATCAAAGCGGCGCGTCCATTCACTGCCGCGCGCCGGTGATTGCGTAATATCCACAATATTTTTGTTTGCCGCTTTAAGCAGCCCTCTATCAAGTTGCGTAAACCTTTGATGCTTCACTTGCTCGGCCAGTTTAATGCCCGCTTGCATTTGATTGATGGGGCCTAGTTCTATTGTCGTTAATTCCTCTGCCGCATTTCGCATGCCGTATGAAATATACGCACGCGGGATAACAAGATTTTGCCCGTTATCTTTTTTCCCGCTTAGAACAATATGTGTGTGCGGCGTAGCCGTATCGTAATGGTTGGCCGCAACCCAATCGAGTTTCGTGCCAAGGTCTGCTTCCATTCGCGTCATAAGATCACGCGTGAAAGCGCGTAAGTCCGTTAGTTCTTTTCCGTCCTCTGCCGAGACAACAATTCTAAACTGGTGACGGTCATCGTGACCACGCTCTTTAAATGCTGCCGCGTCAGCTTTGTTATGCTCCTTATCATAGACTTGGCCTTGCTCATTTTCTCGCGTTGCGGACTCGCGCATTATGTAATCTAAATGAAGCTTCTGCGCTTTGATCCCGCCGCCGTTCATTTTTACCAAATTCACTTTGATAATGACGCGGCGCGAAAAGAGCTGCTCGCGCACTGTAGAGCCGCCATAACCGCTGCGCCCTCCACTTGATTTTGAAGCACGTTGTGCAGCTCGTCTTACGCGGCCTGCAAAGCTCATCATTCGGCGCGAACCACTGGGCGAATGAATAGCGCCAAGCTTAATGTGAAACGGGTTTTCTTCTCTCTCGGCCACATCTACTCGCCTTTTCGTAAAACAACGGTATTTGTACGTTTTTTGAAGGTGGGCAGGCTAAAAACCACACTAGTAAGGGGCATAGCGCCGATTAGGTGGGCACGCCAATTTTGGGGTGGGCCAGAAAAAACGATGTGCAGACAATGACTTAGCCCAAGGTGGGCTCGGTCCTTTATCTTGCCCTCCCTTTTACCCTCTAATATCCGACTACTTTCCCGCTTTTCTCCGCTTCGGGAAAGTGCGCGGCTTCCGAGAAATTCAACTTTGCCCAAAATATTTTGGGCCTCTACTGCGCCAAAATATCGGCTGTCAAAACCCGCCTGCACATCGGGGGAAACTAGAAAATACTCATCCACTTTCAGGGTAAAACAGCCCGCGAGTTTTGGCATATCGCGCCCCAAACTATCCTGCGATAAACTGATGATAACAGGATAGTTTGGGACACTAATTCGGTTGTTTTTGACACAAATTTTAGTGCCAGAACTTGCCCAAATAGTCTTAATCATAGGGTATTCATAAGGCAAATATCGGCGTACATTAGCGAGTTTTCTAGCCCATTCTGGCGCATATGCAGCCACTTGATCGCCAACTTTTATAGGCGAGTTTGCTCGCAATCTATACCATCCAATAGGAGCGCTTGCGCTTGGATTATAGAGAACGGCAGGCTTTGGCGGGTACTTTATCTCTGCTGTTGTGGCAACAACTAGCAGGGTTACGCCCGCTGCTATCAGTATATTTCTAAGCATTATATTCTCCGAGAGTAAAAGGATGGGCGGGGCGATTGATGACGTTAGCATTGTGTAAATGCCGCCAATAAGCAGGCGTTATTGCTTCTAAGCCACCATCAGTTTGGGCTTCCAAACTATCAATTTGCTTTAACATTCGCTGCATAGCGATATTGCCATGTACGGATAACAGGACTTTTGCGCCTGGAATGATGCCCGGCACTCGCGTTACTTGGCCTGATAATGATGCTTGGCAAATATACACCCGCCAATCTACCGTCCCGTATTTATTGGCTGTCCAGCGGATATAGCCGAACACTTGTCCTGCCCTGAACGCATAAAGCTTTTGGTTTTTGCGGAGCGTAATGATCATTTCTGGCGCGCCAAACCTAAGTCGGTGGTTTACTCTGTCTCTGACAAATTCACACCTTACAGCCACTAATCTAGACATGATGGGACTTAACTCTCGTGCCAGAACCGCAATCATTGCCCCCTGACCATGCGTCCAAATCCGCATATCGGTAGAAGACGCGATTGCCGTGCTTACGGTAACGCGGACCTGCATCGCGCCAGCGCATGCTGTTAAGCGTTCTGACTTCTAGTCGCAGGTATTCAGCGGCTTCTTTGGGTGTGCAGTACGGACTTTTACGATTTTTACTCATGCGTTCCTCCTTTTTCACCTCCCGCTGAACAGTAAATTCAACTGGGTTAAATGGAGTAAGGCACTAAAATGAGGCTCTGAGGAGTGGCAAAATGGTAGGGGTGCAAAATGCCACCCCAAAATAATATGGTAAATTATCGAACTACCCAAGAAGCGTTAAATAGTCTCCGTCTCGATATTTTTTGCCCATTGCAAGAGCGCGGCGCGCCTTGTCTTTTAGACAGCAATTTGCGCTATCCCATTCCAAATCGGTGCGTTCATTTCCTACCAGAGCGCGGGCAATGTCTTGATAGCTGCCTTTGTTCTTTTTTACATCAAGTGCAATGAGTGATTCTTGGAGTTTGCGTGCATTTTTGCGCCCACTCATCTGACTTAATTTGCCACCAGATGAACGGTGTAAATCCAGCAAATGCCGCGCCGTTTTCATGCGTTGTTCGGAGTGTTTAACCCCGTCAATCCTAAAATGAATAACCGCTTCATCATCGATCGGATGCGGCCCGTCACAATACAGTTGTAGCCAGTAACGCCCAGCATTTAGTACGATATGGCGGCTGCCCGTTATGCTATCAAACAAGATGCGGCGACAACAAAGTTGGCTTAAAATCACGCTATCAGTAACACTACAAAAATTCTCACGCTCCATCAATGTTTCAAACTCTGGGTCACCGAGCTTCACCCGCAAGGTAGCTGGAAAGACGGAGGGCTTCCAAAACACCTCTGCTTGCAGTGCTGTAAAGTCTGGATCAGCAAAGAATAACAAGCCCCATTTGCGGGCTTCGTTATAGCGCCTTTTGCCAGTAATGAGCTGTGTTCCTGTTGATAAACTCTCCACATTGGGACGGTTCCAATGCTCCTTGGTAAAGTCCAAGCGGTAATCCATATTCCGGCGCAAAAATTCCCACGCCCATGCCGCGTTGGACATAAGAATTTTTTTTACACACGCATTCGTGTTTCCCCTCACAGGGGGTATATTAACCATTTCCCCAGTCCCTTTTTCAAGGCTTATAGTGTAAATACTCTTTTTAAACGTTAATAAGTATAAGAAAACCCCCACCGGTTGTTATACCGATGGGGGCTGTCGTTTGAGCGGCGGGCTATCCTGCTGGGTTCCAGAGGATGGCGAAGTCGCCTTTTGGCTTATCGTTGGCTCTGCCGAGGTTGGCATAGACCTTACGTGGGCCAATCGTAGGATGGGCGAGTGTGAGCGAGATATAAGGCTTGCCAGAGGTCTTACCGACCCGGTTCCAGCCGCCGCCAATCTCTGCGCCGTCATTGGTAAACACCCGAAAGTCTGGCTGTTTATCCGCCGTTTTGTTGTCGTTTGCGACGATGCTGATGCGGGATTTTTGGCCGAGAGCCAGATTTCCTTCAAAATTACCGTCTTTGCTTTGGCTTACATATCCTAGTGCTTGTGCCATTTTTTAGTCTCCATTTAATGCCAGCTAATTTACGGGAGCCTGTCTCCCTGCTGACGGGGGCCGAAGAGGCTCATGCCAAAAACTGCATACCCCCTTCAAAAATCTCTAACCAAAAATGTGGGCGTAACAAAGTGGAGCAGGTCAGGTTCACACTATTTTGGCGCGTAGCGCATTTCGCGATGAATGGGCGCAGCCCAGAGGAAAATAGTTTGAAACTGATCTTATGCAGGCTTTTGGCATGGGCCAGGTCACCACCCAGACAGCAGAAAGACAAGGCTTTCGTCACTTCGTTTGATATTACTTGGGGGCTAGAAAATTGCGCACGTGATGGGCTGTGTATGACAATGTGAAGATGGTAATTTTTAAGAACTGGGGTTTTGGCTGGGGATTCCGTTCCAGTATTGGCACAAATGATAAGGAAATGGATGATGAACTTCCCGAATTTTACAGCGTTTACCACTGATGGCTGCGGATATTGGCGGTGGTTGAAACCTGATTGAGAAGATGTCTAGCAAGCCTAAATGTCTCGTCCATGCTCACCTATCTGGTGAATGAACCGCAGTAAGGTGTATGTTAATCGCGGTCGAGCCAATGACAAACCAAAAACACTTTACCTTGCTCTGGCATTCAGTTGGGTAGCTCACCGTCTCAAATAATAGCCCTCATTGGCCTAACAACCGACGGGGGCTTTCTTTGGCGCTTCGGCTCCTAAATTCAACATTACGGGCATTAGAAAATAAAGAATTTCTTTTTCAAAAGCCAGCTAGGCAAACATTGATAATTGTTGTGGGTCCAAATCTTCAATTTTATCAAACAGTTTTATTTTTTGATTTGCTTTAGTGACTGAATGCTCAGACATACATTTCGTTAATTCTCTTAAATCTAATACAGTCGTTATTTTTCTGAACTCTTTTATTTTATTGATAAAAACTATCGACTTTTTGCTTTGTTTTAAAAGCTCAATAACATTACTTAAAGTCCCAGTGCTCTTAGCATCCCAAACCATCAAGCCAAAATCTGCATCCACTGACATTTTTAAATCTTTCGCAGTAAAATATGCTCTCGACCCAGCACTGGCATTCGGGTGTATTTTGCAAACAGGCCAGTCACCTATGTTATTGCGAGGTTGGTCACCGCTACAATAAACGACCACATTTGAAAAACCGTTTTCATGTAGGTAGGTTTGAATAGATGTATCGGCGCCTTTGGCATCCCCAACGATAATTTTATTTTCAGATGAAATTATATTATCAATTCTATTTTTAACCTGTATATCAAGGTTTTTGATCCTAATTGATCCTGCAATAAAAATTGTAGCCATGTTTTACTTCCAAGTGAATGTTGCAACAAAAATTGACTTGATTTTAGGATAACCTTTTAATGCACTGCAGGCTACCTCTAATGTTGCACCAGTGTCATAAAGGTCGTCGATTATCAGTGCGTTCCAAGGACCATTCCCTTGTATACCATCCGTTATGGTAAAAGAGTCTTTCAATATTTCGATCTTAGCCTCCTTACCAGTAATGTTTTTCAATTGTATACCATTAGTAGTTTTTGATAGAATATTATCAAAAACTGGGGTTTTAGTTATTGCGCCAATTGCGGTTGTTAATTCTAAGACAGGCTGCCTTGAACGGCGGGTAGAGGGTGGCATCGGTATCAATAACCCAATATTTTTGAATCGCGGAAATACACAATCGACAAATACTTTTGCTAAGGGCTCTACCTGCGTCCAATCGTTCCTATATTTTAATTGGTAAATGGCTTCACCAATCTCAGACCTTGTTGTGTCAAACGTTGGGTGACCATACTGGTTATCACCGGTAAAAACACTAGAAAGAACATGTTTGTCTAATGAATATCCTAAATTCCAATTACCCGCAATTTCCTTTAGATCGTTTTTCATGTAACCTGCCTATTTATATGTATTCCTGTGTGTTCGGCAAACAAGCCTTTATCACTTTATACAACATATAGGTGCTAAAGTTTAGTTTTCAATATTATAGGCTGTTTATTTCTATAAATACCCAATGCCCGCTTCCGCCCCCAAAGCAGCCTATAACTAATCGATTCAAGGTAGTGTGATAGCGTCAAATCAAATGATGATATTTCGCTATCTGCTCTGTTGCCCGTATGGCTTTGCTCATTTTAACTAACCTATATCCATAGTGATACACAAGCCCCGCGCCTATGACGCAAACGGCTATAGCCAACATGCCGCTAAATTTTAAGACTGAAAGTGCGATAATTACGCCACCTATAACAACGGGTAAAACGCAAGTGAGCAACATCATTCGTTTGTAAGAACGAATATGCGCTTTTGCTTGCATGGGTGATGCTAGCAAAAATTCTATCATGCTAACATCAATAGCATGTGTGGTTTGTAAGAACTCTAAGTCCTCTGTTAGGTCAGTATTATCGTTCATGGTTGACACCTAGCTTGAGCGTGTAATGTGATTTCATGGGCAAAAATATCATTTATTACTTCGCTTCAAGTAAATTCCCCATATAGGGCAATCACGGTTGTGTGATTAGTCATAACAATTAGTGAATTCATTTGTACATTCTCAAACAAATACGGCTCGCGCCCCTTTTGGAAGCGCGAGCCGCTTTACAGGCGGAGTATCGGGAGACTATGCCGCCTGCTTTCTCGGTGTGGGTTTGCGCTTGGCGAACAGTTTCGCTATGCGTTTCCAGTTCTGGGCGGGTGGACAACCGCTTGCTTCGCGGTATGGCGTGGCGGGGAATGCCGCCCATCTGGGGAGCCAATCGGGGCTTGCTTTGTCTACGCCGTGACCCGCCATGCGGTTCTTGATAATTTGCTTTTGGTTCTTGGCTGTGTCGGTGACGCATCCTTGGGCGGTGGATTTTCCTGCTATGTCCGCAACCATTTGATTGACCACGCCTTTGTCGCGCAGGATGTCAAAGAATGCTTCGTCGGGTTGCCAGTAATTACCAAAGTCTGCACCCGTCAGAACACCAACGGCTTCCACTGCGCCGCTATTGGTCGAGAGGGTTTCGGCCATACAGAACGTCATTATCCGCAGGACTGATTTATCATCTAGGTCGAGCAGTGTGGCAAACACGGCGTTCAAGCTGAACATGCTTTCATAGCGGTGATAGATTTGGGTATCGCCTTTTTTGAGTCCTAATAGACCTGCTATGACTTTGCGTTCGTCAGCAAGTTCCTGCTCGGCCTTGGACGACTCTAAGCTTATCTGCGTGGCTTCCTTTCTTGTGCATTGCTCGTCCTTGGAAACTTTCCAATGCCGTGACCCCGTTATCATGTGCGCTACGGTCAAACGCATAGCCATCTTGGGGTGTTTCAGCAGTGCCGCTCGGGCAATGGAATGGCGGTGCAAGTTCATATACTCCGCCATCGGGCCTGACATTTCAGGGCGCGGTTTTGTTTCGGGGTTTTCAGTGCCGCTTTGCGCTTGGCGGTCTAACCGCCGTGCTTCGGCTTCTGGCATAAAACCCTCATGGAATATGACCTGTCCATCGTTCTTAACTTCGATATAGACATTGCCGCCTTGTGCCTTACTGCGCTCCACATGCTCCCATCCATAGAATGTTTGCCCGACATCACCGATGAACACGTTTTTCCAACCGTCTTTTTCGTAGTTTTCCGCTTCCAGTGCGACAACGGTATTCTGGCATGACCAGAATAAATCAGGGTCGGCGAATTGGCCGTGTTCGCCAAATAGGTCTGTGATGATAGTTCCCTTATATTCCTGCGTATACGTTTCTAGGGGGAATAAGGCTTTATCGGTGGTGATAAGACCGCCGCCCGATAGCCAAGCCTTTAACTGGTCGCCTTGGGGCGCGTAGTCGTCAGACTTGAATATCTTTAGCCATGCGGTTTGTTGTTTTTTACTCGCCATTGTCAGAGCGCGAATGGTAGCGGGGTTAATTTCCTCGTCGGTGTAAAGTTTACGCAGTTGCGGCAGTAACGCGCCAAGGGCAAGCCGCTGTTTAACGGCGCGTTCCGTAATGCCAAACACGGCGGCGATCTCGGCAATGCTCTCGCCTTTGTCCGCGAGTTTCTTAAACGCTTCGTATTGCTCCATTTCTGTGGGCGCAAGACGGGCGATGTTTTCTAAGATACTGGCTTCTAGGCCTTGCGCGTCATCATCAGCGTCCATGATACAGCACGGCACGGGCGCAATATCGCCGCCATCATCTACGATGGTTTTCAGACAAAAGTACCGTCTGCGCCCTGCGATAATGCCGTAAGCGTTTTTATTATCCTTGGTCGGCTCTGGCCGTACCAAGAGCGGCTGACGTATGCCGCGCTGTTTTACACTCGGTAATATATCCGATATATCGGGCGGTTTATTGCCCTTGGCCTTATGGCGCATATTCAAGGTCGAGATATGCAAATCATCAAATGCGATATGTTTCAAGTCAAGTGGTCTAGTCATGGCGTAGTCTCCTATTTTGCCGTTTTGGTTTGGGGTGGTGAGGTTTGTAAATTGATAAAATCAAGCAAGTCGATTTGGGCGCGTCCGACTTCATCAAACATGCCGATGTCGCACGGTTTTTGCTGTGCGTTCGGGTTCCGCTTGGGAGTCATAGGGTGGCATGTTCGGGCGGTTAGTTTCTCGCCAAGGGTGACGGGGCGCACACCGTTAATCAGGGTCTGCGCTCCGACTTCGGTTTGCTCAAATTTTAGCTTGGCACTCATGCCGCGCTCTCGCATATGGTCGCGCAAAGCCGTTCCCGTTCTAGCTTTGCCGCGTCCAGCGCTTCGGATAGCAATTCATTAGCGACTTGTGATAAATAGCTATTATTGCCATCGGGATAATTGGCTTCAATTCCCCAAAGGCTCGCGGCGTGGTCGGTGATGATGGTTTCGTCAATGCTGACTGATAATATTATGCCGCAGTAAAACCATTCATCATTTAACCATGCCGCCATGACGGACTCGGCCTTGGCTTGCTGTTGTTCAAACCGTTTGCGCCATCCATTGCCCGCGCCGATGAATCCTGCGGCATTCGGGTCTAGGCTCGGCCAAAACCCGCAATCTCGCTCGTCGGGTTTGTCGGGTGTATCGTCATGGGCAATTCTTGCCGTGACCGTGTAATCGCCAACCTCCACACTTACGCTATCGCCTAGGCAGACATAGGGCAAAAACTGCTCGCTAAATGCTGGTTCTCGCGCTCCCATTCTAATTATTCCAGAAAACGTGAATTTCTTTATAGCCTGTCTCTATAGAGAATATGTCGCCGTTCATTTCCATGTCACGCGCCATAGATTTATAGTCGATATAGTATGTGAGGTTTTTCGGAATCTCGGTGGTGCTCGCGGTGAGTTCCTCGGCAAAGTCCGCTAGGCTTTCATACTCGCCGTTATAGCGTTCGAGCGCGGACTCTGCGTCCTCAATATCGCCGCCATAGTTTTCTAATAGCTTGCCGCCAAAGCCTGAACAATTTCCGATAAATTCGGCAATCGCTACCACGCGGGCGAAGCTGTCATATTCGTTGATGGTAACCCCATCGAAATTCTCGTAATCGTGGATTGCCCATTCCTCGGCATCGGAGATAGGGGATGATTTAAGGATAGCTTGCACGGATTCCCAAATGCTATCCTCGTCCTCCACATCTATCCATGCGCCGTGCAAGTGGCCGTTATTGTAGGCTGCTAGGCAAGCCACATAAATTCGTGGGCTGTCGGGGTCTGGTGCGTAAGGTGCGGCTAGGCTCCCCGTGAGTGGGGCTTGGCTCGGTGTTTCAGGTCTAGGCTCGGTCATGGGGTAGTCTCCTCTTTTTTTCGCACACCAGCCTCCGCCGGAAGGGCGGGGATGGGCGGCTAAGAGGCCCGCCAGCCGGGCGCACAAGGGCGCGGGGCAAGGGTTTTGGTAGGAAGACTAAGACAAACTAAACGCACATAAAGCCAAAGCCCTTGCGCCGTGACCGCGCCCTGCTATCAGGGCCGCCCGCCCATCTCCGCACTTTCGAAGGAGGCGCTAATGATGTGGAGATGTGTCTCATGTGCCCTAAATTTGTGAGCTTAATGTAAAATCAGAGTTAGTTTTCCCGTTTACTATATTTGCCCACCCACACCTTTAAATTTCTCAACAAACACTGCGACCTTTTGGAACACGTTCTGTTTCTTGGTGAGATATTGCGGGTTCAGTGGACTCATTTTTGGAAGAATTGCATTGAGTTCAGTGCCATTATCACTGGCAAACTCGCGCTTGAGTGAGGTTGCGATATAACGTCTGGCCTCTTCCGCATTCAAGTTCTCTGCATTGATAAGCTCTTTTGCCTCACGCTGTTGCTGGGCTTGCGCAAAGGCAAAGAAAGCCTCAATCACGCTGGTCTTATCATCAATTTGATCTAGGTCGGTTTGATTGATAAAGTCCACCACTAGGTTTTCTTTAGCTCGGTTGCCTATGCTAGCGCGGATCACCCGGCGCACTTCGTCAACCAAGTCTGATTTGCTTTTAGCTTTCTTGTTGTGCTTGAAAATCAGCTCAAGAATATAATCCAGATTAATTTCTTGAGATTTTAGCAGGTCTACCTCAAACACCACATCATCCCAATCAATGGTAGATTCTTCTTGTTCATTGCCCGCCTTTTGACGACGTAGCCAGTCGCGAATATCGTTATAAGTCGAGCGGTAATCCTGAATTTTGCGCTCGGTAGGAATTTTGATGATTTGCAATTCCGTCAGATCTTCATCACTTAGATAATTGTCTGCCTTAAAGGTTTCAACGGCTACTGGATCGTTTAGGTCAAGGTTTTGCAAGGCTTTCAGGCTGGCAAATTCATCGTAATTTTGCAGCACATTTTCAACCCGCAAATACTCACCAAACAGTTTGGCAAAGTCTTTCTTGTCAGACTCCTTTTCAATGGACGAGGGATCAGGAAACCGCTGCTCCAACTCTTTCACAACCTCCACAAACCCGCGCCGGGCTTCGCCTGTCACGATATCTGTAAAGCCTTCCATATATTCAGAATAGCTCTTTTCCAGAACCACGTTTTTGGTATTTTTATCGCCAAATAAGGTAATGGCATCCACTGTCGCCTGTTCTAAATCGCGGAATGTCACAATATTCCCGAAGGTCTTAGTGGCATCATAAATACGGTTGGTGCGCGAGTAAGCTTGCATTAAACCGTGAAAACGAAGGTTTTTGTCTACAAATAAGGTGTTAAGTGTTGGAGCATCAAAACCTGTAAGGAACATGCCGACTACAATCAGCAAGTCAATGTCCTTAGATTTAACCCGCTTGGCCAAATCACGGTAGTAGTTCTGAAATTCTTTACTGTTTACACTGAAGCTAGTTTTAAAAACCGTGTTGTAATCTTTAATGGCGGCACTTAAAAATTCCTTGGCACTGCTATCCATGGCCGAAACATCAAAGCTTTCATCGGCGATGTCGCCTACAGCATTCTGTTCTTCATTTGCGGCGAATGAAAAGATAGTTGCAATTTTTAAGGGTTTGTCGCTGCCTTCTTGCAGAGCATTCAAAGTTTCATAATACAGTTTAGCAGCATCGATGCTGCTCACAGCAAACATGGCATTAAACCCCTTATTGGCCCCTTTTAGGCGATGGGTTTTGCGGCGGTAATTATTCAGAATATATTTGGATATTTCTCGAATACGTTCTGGGTGCAGCAGGGCTTTCTTATTCTCTGCGGCGCTGAGTTTATTCTCATCTTGCTCCGCTTCAATTTTATTAAATTCCGGACGCACGTCATTGTAATCCACTTTGAACTTGAGAACTTTTTCATCACGAATAGCATCTGTAATTACATAAGAATGAAGCTCACTACCAAAAACGCTGGCAGTGGTTTCCGAGCCTAATCCGTTTTCAGGAAAGATAGGCGTGCCAGTAAACCCAAATTGATAAAAACGTTTAAACTTTTTCTTTAGGTTTTTTTGTGCTTCGCCAAACTGGCTGCGATGACATTCATCAAAAATAAACACCACTTGCTTTTTATAAACGCTTAAATCGCTTTCGCTCTTCATCAAATTGTTGAGCTTCTGAATAGTGGTGACAACGATTTTATTATCGTCTTTGTCAAGATTACGCTTCAGCGCAGCCGTATTTCTAGAGCCGTTCACACTATCAGGTGAGAAACGTTGATATTCCTTCATCGTCTGAAAATCGAGATCTTTGCGGTCGACGACGAAAAACACCTTGTCGATAAAAGCGAGTTCAGTGGCCAAACGCGCCGCCTTAAAACTCGTCAATGTTTTGCCGGACCCTGTAGTGTGCCAAATAAACCCGCCGCTCTCTGGTTTGCCCCACTTTTTTGCTTCAAAGGAACTATTGATTTTCCATAAAATACGCTCGGTCGCAGCGATCTGATAAGGACGCATCACCAATAACGTATCGTTCACATCGAACACCGAATAGTTTATCAGCACATTTAGCAAAGTGTTTTTTTGGAAGAATGTTGCCGTGAAATCTTTTAAATCTTTAATAGGATCATTATCGGCCTTGGCCCAATGTATCGTAAAATCAAAACTGTTTTTGTCACGCTTCGTCGTATTGGCAAAATAGCGGCTATCGGTGCCATTAGAAATGACAAACACCTGCAAGAACTTATAAAGCGAGTTCTCGCTATTAAAGCTCTCCTTGCTGTAACGGTGTATCTGGTTAAAGGCCTCGCGAATGGCAATGCCGCGCTTTTTTAGCTCAATTTGCACAAGCGGCAAACCGTTGACCAATATGGTCACATCATAGCGGTTGATCTGTGTGCCCACCTGTTCAAACTGCTTAATGACTTGCAATTTATTTCGAGCAATTTTCTTTTTATCGAGCAAGTAAATGTTCTGTATCCGGCCATTATCAAATACAAAGTCATGGATATAATTATCATGAATTTTACGAGTTTTATCAACGATGTTGTCACTGGGTTTGTCCAGATATGTATCGACAAAACGCAGCCATTCGTCGTCAGAAAAATCCACGTCATTAAGGACTTGCAACTGAACCCGCACATTAGCAAGCATGGCTTCAGGGCTAGTTAGCTTAGGCAGGTATTCATAACCTTGATTGGCTAAGTCCTGAATAAGATCGCGTTCCAAGTCAGCTTCGCTTTGATAGCTTTCTGCTGCTTTCCATTCTCTTTTATATTTATCGAGAATGATGAAGTTCTTCGATTCCGCGATAGGTTTAGTGTGTTCAACCATTTTCTTCTTCCTGCTTTGAAAATCCGTAATGACTAATCAAATAATTCACCAATTTGCCAAGCTCCTCTTTGTCATTTTCTACAAGCTCAGCAACCTCTTCACCTGAATGCGCTGAATGGCTGGAAAAATTAATAATCCTAGCCTCATATGGATTAGCTTTGCCATCATCTGTTTTTGGGAGCAGGTCACCCCATCTCTTATACCCCAAAAATGTGGCCGTTTTCTCCAAGATATTTCTCAAATAATTAAAATGATATTTTTTAACTTGGTCACTGTCGATAGCCTTCTTAAGTTCGGACAATAAAAGCAAGTGGTATGAAAACGGGGCGTCATTGGATTGTTCATCTAGGTCAAAAGAACCATCGGCTTTCTTACTCAAGCGATATTTCGCAGACTTGTTGGGTTTATAAATTAGCGTCTGATATTCAGTATCTGGATTCTTATATAATTTGGTGCCCAACTCATTGTGAAGGACATTATAGAAAAGCGGGTTGTGCGTTGTGATGATGAATTTTAAGTCGGATTCACTGGATTTTACCAACCCTGCTATATTAACTGCCAATTCGATCAAGTGGTTGTCATCGAGCGAACTAACCGGGTCATCGATGAAAACATATTCTAATTGGTCAAACTGATTATCGTCACGCTTGCTGATGTCCGGCTCTTGTAAAATACCAACGACCTCTTCGAGCATAGTGAAGAAAATGCTCCAGATAAAATTGCTTTCTTCTCCTTTAGAAATTTTTATATTGTCTATACTTTCACTACCACTACCAAAGGAGAACGTAACTTTGGGATAAGTTTGTGTGATGACCCTTTTTCCATTTTGGACCACCTCTTTATCTTCGGGTATAAAACTTGGTGTAAGGTTTCTACTTGTGTAACGCTGAAAGTTGGTGATGATATTCTGGTCTTGCCCCTGATCCCTCAATATCCAATCTGTAAATGAATTAGGTTGGATTTTTAATTTCCGTTCATTATCATTCTCCAGATCATTATCCCAATAAAACAAATCTTCTGTAAAGGCATCATAGTAGAGCACCTTCAATGGGCGCTCTTGAATAGCTGCACCTTCTTCCGTTTTCGGTGCAATCAAATCCTTTAGTGCCCGTGAAAGGCGGGTTTTGCCTGTGCCGTTGAAGGCATAGATCAACTGCACTTTTTTATCAGCGCTTTTTAATTTATGGGCAATCCCTGTAAGAGATTTTAAATATTCTTCGTAAAAATCAGCAAGGTCACATTCCTTAACGCCCCAATGCCCTCTATGAAACTCATAACCAGATTCTTTTATGCCTAATTTCTGCCAATTTTCTTTTAACACCCCACCTGTTAATTGATAGCGATCTTCATCAAACTTATACTTAGCGCGCAAGGCATGAGAGGAAACTGTGATATCTGTAATCTTTCCTATTCTCGCATCAGCAACCTCATCCTCTGTAGCAAATATTGCAGGCAAGCTCTTAAGTCTTGCTATTGCATCTTCATCTAATGATTGAAACTCCTCTTTGATATGATCTTCTGTGTATTGAAGAAACCTGTCTTTTGGAATCGTGAATTCACCTTCATTCCCTGAGTAAAACTCAGGTACAGTAGCCATAATCAGGTTGTAAAAGTTATCACTCATTTACGCGGCTTCATCCATAGGTTTGGGGAAATTCAGCAGCAGGTCACGGTAATATTCATATTGCTTTTGCCGCAGCTCAATTTCGCGCGGCATGCCTTCGCTGATGGAGTTGGTCAGGGTGTCAAACTTATCGAGAATGGCAACGATGCGTGCTTGTTCATCTGGTGAAGGAACAGGAATTAATATCTTCGCCAAACTATCTGCGTTTACACGCCTAACTTTTGTACCTGTGAGATATGGTCTCTTTTGCTTTTGAAATTGCTCCGTCTGGAAAAAATAGGAAACATACTTCGGGTTGAGTTTATGAGAATAGAAGCAAGCATCACTACTAACGGCAATATCCTCATCGCCTAACCAGGCAACTGCTTTGCAGACATCCTCATCGGTTTCGCTTGTTGTCGCGATTACCAAATTGCCGCGCTTTGCTTTACGCGCTTTCTTAGCAAACTCTTCTGTGACAAATGTTTTGGTCGTGTGGGCAAAGGTTCCGTAGTGGGTATAAATTTGGCCATAGTGAATACAGCCAATACCCTCTTCAACAAAGTCCTTTTTCTGCAACCCGCCGCCACGCGTAAATTTCCCAACACGCTCATCACCCATCGGTAAATGTTCGACTTCGCCACCTTCAAAACTCAGCAATTGGTCGCGGTAGTGGTTGTATTGTTTTTTGCGGGCGGTAAGCTCGGCGGTAAGCTCGGCGGTAAGCTCGGCGGTAAGCTCGGTGAAAGCGTCCAAAATCCGAACAATTTCCGCCTGAATCGCAAGCGACTTTTTTGGGTCCTCAGGGCATGGGATGGGAATCGAGAATGCTTTTACTTTGCCATCGGAAATCGCGGGGTACGCCGCGCCACTTTGGTTTTCTTCAACGTATTCCTTGAAGTCGATGGAACTAATCCAATGTAAAATCCATTTAGGCAAAACTTCTGACTTTTTAGGCCTCAACACACAGTAACCGGTGCTAGCAACATCGCCGGAATGATTAGCATCTATCAAGCAATATCTTTGTTGCGTCGGTCGTGTCGTCGCAAAGATAATATCGTCTTTTTCTACAAGTTTCTGGGCACGGCTAGGAGCCGTGTCCGAAGTAATCTCTTTGGTTTCAGTTATCGCTTTTGTTTCTCTGTTTACTGAAGATAAATCTATGTATCGATAGGCTATTTCTGTTTCCCGCCATTTGATGTTTTTCGTAGACAAAGTCACGTCACCCAAAGGCTTCCACTCAACCTCAACGCCATCCAGCAGTTTTCCCAAATAGTTCAAATTACTCATGCCTCAATTTCCGCAACGATGGCATCAATATCCGTGCGTAGTTGGTCAATCTTGCTAACTGTGGTTTTCAGCTTGGCATTGAGCTCTGAAATAACAATCACTTCTCTCGTGTCTTTGGGCTCGACATAGGCGCTGACCGATAGATTATAATCATTATCGGCAATCTTGTCATTGGATACGGATTGGGCAACATGATCCTCGTCCGCTTTGCTATCGAACATATCCATAATTTTTTGAATATGACCGCTTTCCATAATGTTATTCTTAGTAACTTTTTTAAAGAATACATCCTCTTCTGTGGCATCAATAAATTGGGTCATGGTGTCGGTTTTATGTTTAGAAAGCACCAAAATATTCACGGCAATAGTGGTGCCATAAAACAAATTGGGCGCCAGTGAAATAACCGTTTCGATGTAATTGTTATCTATCAAATATTGGCGAATTTTCTTCTCTGCACCGTCTCGGTAGAAGATACCCGGAAAGCAAACAATCGCAGCGCGCCCCCTGCTAGACAGGTAACTTAGCGCGTGCAGCACAAAGGCAAAATCCGCTTTGGATTTTGGAGCCAGCACGCCTGCGGGCGCAAAGCGGTCGTCGTTAATTAGCGTCGGGTCATCGGAGCCAATCCATTTAACCGAATATGGCGGGTTAGAGACAATCGCATCAAACGGCTTGTCGTCGCCAAAATGCGGCGCGGTGAGGGTATTGCCGAGCTTGATGTTAAACTTGTCATAATTGATGTTGTGCAAGAACATGTTCATGCGCGCCAGATTGTAGGTGGTGTGGTTTATCTCTTGGCCAAAAAACCCGTCTTCAACGATATGGGCATCAAAATGCTTTTTAGCTTGCAGCAGCAAAGAGCCAGAACCACAGGCAGGGTCATAGATTTTATTGACCTTGTCTTGATTGTGCATAGCAAGTTGCGCGATTAGCTTGGACACATGTGTTGGGGTGAAAAACTCACCCCCAGATTTACCGGCGTTTGCAGCGTAATTGCCAATAAGGAATTCATAGGCATCACCAAACAGATCAATCTCGCTGCCGTGAAAATCACCAAATTCCAGTTCCTCAACGCCTTTGAGGACGGCGGCCAAGCGCAGGTTTTTATCTTTCACCGTATTGCCAAGGCGGTTGCTTGTGGTGTCGAAATCGGCAAACAAGCCTTTGATATCGGGTTCAGAGGGGTAGCCGCTGGCGGAAGCTTCAATAGCGGTGAATATGCTGGCTAGATCAGTGTTTAAGCTTTCATTGGTGTTTGCCCCTGCGCTAATGTTGGAAAACAACTGGCTGGGGTAGATGAAATAGCCTTTTGTCTTAATGGCATCGTCTTTAATGTCTGGCGTAATTACGTCATCAGATAATTCCGCATAATTGATACTGTCATCATCGGCTTCGATATAGCTCGCAAAGTTTTCACTGATAAAGCGGTAAAACAAAGTGCCGAGAACATATTGCTTAAAGTCCCAACCATCAACTGCGCCGCGTACATCATTGGCGATCTTCCAGATTTGTCGCTCAAGGGCTTTGCGTTGTTCGGTGTCTGTCATGCCGCTATTCCTGTTTTAAGTTGTTTGGCGAGCATCATTAAACCGTGAGTCCCCATCAGCCCTAGTTGTATAGCTCTTTTTTCATAATCATTAAAAGGAAGAAATTAGGTTTCTCTTTGAATTAGATAATAAATCTAGGTGATGTGCCCCTAGATTTGTAGACACCTTGTTTGTTATAATTGGAAACAAGGAGAATGAAGATGGGTAAGGGAATACGGTATACGGATGAGTTCAAACGGGAC
>Ga0316204_10002146_pt1 | contig 46841 bp, 36 predicted proteins | sample 6monrhotite_MG_2_FD_205661 | JGI IMG/M metagenome (GOLD analysis project Ga0316204, IMG submission 205661) | Microbial mat bacterial communities from mineral coupon in-situ incubated in ocean water Damariscotta River, Maine, United States -... | ecosystem: Environmental > Aquatic > Marine >... | reverse complement strand
GAAATATCAGTAGCAACCACTGATACGCCCGGAAACATCGCCGCCACGGCTATTGCAATGCAACCACTGCCGGTACATAAATCCAGTACCGCTTCAACTTGACTTGGCTCTATCCAGGGCTCAAAGCCGCATTCCACTAACTCGGCAATGGGTGAACGGGGTATCAGCACCCGCTCGTCAACATAAAATGGTAAGCCGCAAAACCACGCTTCATTAATCAAATAGGGCAAGGGCTTTCTGGTACGCATGCGCTCCACCAATAAATGCACAACCGCCTTGCGTTCAGATTCAATCAGGCGTGAATTAATCATGTAAGGCGGGATTTCATGCGGCAAATGCAGTGCGTGGCGCACGATTGCAAATGCCTCGTCCATGGCATTATCTGTTCCGTGTCCGAATGTTAACTTGGCACTGCCGAACAAACTGCTTCCCCAGCGGACATAGTCACCGATGGTGTAAAGCTCTTTAATTGTGTCTTCAAAATTGTCCATTACTGCCCCAGCTGTTTTGGTGTGGTTTGTGTGTTGTTTGAGTCGCTTTTATGCCCATGTTGCGTATCATTTGAGTTCCTTTTACGTCAAAAACGCGAAATATACCCGTGGCGCAATACTTCACCAGCCCCTACCTTAAAAGGGCTCACTTTACTTTCTGTCAAAATTGCCTTAAGTTTACGGGCGTGTCATTGATCGGTACGTGCGGACAAGGTGACAAATCAATTTGACTAAAAAAACACATTATATACCATTACCCATTGGTTTCCCTATTAGGTGCTGTGTTCACCGATTAAATAATTCAGGCGACTGGTACTGGGCAGTAAATACTAATCCATGGACACACCCAGGCGATAGATAACGACGCTATTAGCCCCAACGAGATCTACGACTAACAGTGCAGTCCGTTGACGGTCAACCCTAAATAACGCTAACTAACGATGCAGGTAAAATAACCCCATGGCTCAATATATTTATACGATGAATGGTGTTGGCAAAATTGTGCCTCCCAAACGAGAAATCTTAAAGAATATCTCCCTGTCATTTTTCCCTGGCGCAAAAATAGGTGTATTGGGTCTAAATGGCTCGGGAAAATCCAGTCTTTTGCGTATTATGGCCGGCATTGATACGGAAATCATTGGTGAAGCACGGCCACAGCCGGGCATTAATATAGGTTATTTATCCCAGGAACCTGAGCTAGACGACACTAAAGACGTGCGTGGCAATATAGAAGACGGCATTCATGAAACCAAGGCCATTTTGGATCGGTTTAACGAAATTAGCATGAAATTCGCAGAACCCATGAGCGATGATGAAATGACAGCCTTACTGGAAGAGCAAGGTAAATTGCAGGATGCTATTGATGCGGCCAATGGTTGGGAAATTGAGCGTACACTGGAAATCGCCGCCGATGCCCTGCGGCTTCCACCCTGGGATGCCGATGTCAGCAAATTGTCGGGCGGCGAACGGCGCCGTGTTGCCCTGTGCAAGTTGTTATTATCAAAACCGGATATGTTGCTGTTGGATGAGCCCACCAATCACCTCGATGCTGAATCGGTGGCCTGGCTGGAGCATTTTCTTCATGAGTACCCTGGTACAGTAGTTGCGGTCACCCATGACCGCTACTTTCTCGACAATGTGGCAGGCTGGATACTGGAACTGGACAGAGGTGAAGGCATTCCCTGGGAGGGTAACTATTCATCCTGGCTGGAGCAAAAGGAAAAACGCCTTGAATCTGAAGACAAGCAGGAAAATGCCCGCCTAAAGGCCATGAAAGCCGAACTGGAATGGGTGCGCTCCAACCCCAAGGGCCGCCATGCCAAAAGCAAAGCGCGACTTTCACGGTTTGAAGATTTAACAAAGCAGAATTATGAAAAGCGAAACCAGACCAACGAACTTTTTATTCCACCAGGGCCACGACTGGGTGACGTTGTCATTGAGGCCAATGAATTACAAAAAGGCTTTGGTGAGCGTTTATTAATTGAGAACTTGTCGTTCAATCTGCCTCGAGGCGGCATTGTTGGTGTTATCGGCCCTAATGGTGCAGGTAAAACCACTTTATTTCAAATGTTAACCGGTAAGGATCGGCCTGATAGTGGCGAATTACGTATCGGAGAAACGGTAAAAATTGCGTATGTCGATCAATCCCGAGATACGCTGGATGATAACAAAACTGCCTGGGAGGAAATTTCCGGCGGACACGATATTATGCAGGTCGGCGGTCTGGAGTTAAATTCCAGGGCTTACGTGAGCCGCTTTAATTTTCGGGGCAGTGATCAGCAGAAAAAAACCGGGACACTGTCTGGTGGTGAACGTAACCGGGTACACCTGGCGAAATTACTTGCCGATGGCGGCAATTTGCTCCTGCTTGATGAGCCCACCAATGACCTAGACGTTGAAACGTTGCGTGCACTGGAAGAAGCGTTGCTTGATTTTCCAGGTTGCATAGTGGTTATTTCCCATGACCGGTGGTTTTTAGATCGTATCGCCACCCACATCCTGGCATTTGAGGGTGACAGCCAGGTTACCTGGTTCGAGGGCAATTACGCGGACTACGAAACAGACCGCCAACGCCGACTCGGTGACAGCGCCAAACAGCCAAAACGCATACACTACAAAAAGTTTCAATCCTGAAGCCAGCATGGGGTAAGTGTAAGTTGCGCCCAACTACGACAGTGGGGCGCGCTTACAACGGCACCTGGCAACTGAACATCAATGGTTGGAAATCATTGATCACCAGTAATCAAAAATAACCTCACACCGAACGTGCTGTCACTAAACGGCAAATCAACGCTCAAGGTAACCAACATGCAACACACCTGGTTTGCTTGCATTAACTCAGCATCGCAAGCCGTATCGCAAGCCGAATTAACAGGACATTAACGACAAGCGTTAAACATAGTAATGCTTAATCAATCTCTTCGAGTGTCATCGAATAACCACTGAAGTGCACTGCAAGGTCACTATAACCCAAGTCATCCGGTTCAATTTCATCATAAGGGCCCGTCCAGTCGTCCGGTGGTGGTACGGTTTCCGCCATGAGCCCATACCAGACATCATATTCAAGCTGATCTATGTCACCACCAAAGTACTGAATCTCAATCAGGTTATCTTCATCGTCAAGCGCGACTACTTCAAATAACCTGTCTTCTGCATCCTTATACCAGTTACCGACTATTGGAAAATGCTGTGAAGACATAACCGCCTCCTAATGTGTAGTGAATTATAAGTACGTTAAACAATTCTAATACGACAACATTCTACAACTAAAATAATACTACCAAACGTTTCAACCAACACCCAATACTTTTGTAGCCTTCTATCTTGACCTTAACGAACCAATTGACCTTAACGAACCGAGAGTAGAGGTAAGCAGACATTCTCTACCAGCCATTTCCTAGCAAACATTCCCGACTAAACATTCTCTGGCGAATAATCCACTGGAAAAGTATGTGCCCGCGTTAGGCATTCTCAATACTACACCGATTATGATAAAAACTTTATAACCCTAAAGTGCCAAAAAAACACACCACAAAGGCAAAATAAACTGGCAAGCACGAGTACATCGCTCAAAGCGAAAATTGTACATGACCACAGTCATGTATTTCGAATAGTTACTCCCGTAATGGTTTTTGCACATGAGACACATGACACCCTTGAACCCAAATTAAATGATTCGAAAGATGAATGTAAATTTAATGCTGTACGATTGTACTTATTATTGAGCCTCATATCTGACAGATAGAGGCGCTGATACTTATTACAAGATAGCAGCTAATTATTATTTATGTAGGCGCATGCTCACTAAAACGAAGTTATATTTTGAGTGCCCCGACATAAAAATTAATAGTGCATTTTTTTCAATAAGATAACTCACGATGAACAATCACAGCAGCGTAAGTGTTACATCACGGTTGATTGCTGGTGGAGAATCAGAATAACATAAATTTAGCTATCAATAAGTTTTCTTATACCCTGCCAATATAAGAGTACACGTAAGCAACTGTCCTTATCACCATAGACCTGAGTATTTCCAACATGACACTGGCATACAATTTGTCGGCACACCTTGCTAATGACACCGTCAAGGCCATAGCCATGGCACGCTGATGGCAATTAGTCACCAGCGGGGAAAACACCCGTCGATAAATAACGGTCTCCACGATCACAAATGATGACAACAATGACAGCATTGCTCACTTCTTTTGACAATTTTAAGGCGGCCGCCACGGCTCCGCCTGACGAGACACCTGCAAAAATACCTTCCTTCGCAGCCAGGGCTCGAGTGGTATTTTCGGCTTCCTCCTGTGTTACATCTATAATGCGATCTACTTTGCTTGGATCAAATATTTTTGGTAAATATTCCGTTGGCCAACGGCGAATTCCCGGAATACTTGCTCCTTCAGCGGGCTGAACACCAACGATTTGAATGTGCTCGTTACGCTCCTTTAAATAGCTTGAGGTACCCATGATGGTTCCCGTGGTGCCCATTGCGCTGACAAAGTGCGTAATTTTCCCCTCCGTATCACGCCATATTTCTTCTGCGGTCGCGACATAGTGTGCGCGTGGATTATCCGGATTGGAGAATTGATCCAATACTTTACCTTCACCCGCTGCTTCCATGCTTTTGGCCAAATCACGTGCGCCTTCCATACCGTCGGCTTTACTTACCAGAATAATTTCCGCGCCAAACGCTTTCATCGCCCCACGGCGTTCTGCACTCATGTGCTCTGGCATGATCAACACCATTTGATAACCTTTAATTGCGGCAGCCATCGCCAGAGCGATGCCTGTATTGCCGCTGGTAGCCTCTATCAGCCGATCCCCCGGGCTGATGTCACCACGGGCCTCCGCCTGGGTAATCATACTAAGTGCAGGTCTATCTTTAACGGAGCCGGCGGGGTTGTTACCTTCCAGTTTTACGGCGATTACATTATCAGTCTCACCCGCTAAACGCTGTAACCTGGCCAGCGGCGTATTACCTACAAATGCTTCTATGGTTGGTATGGTCATCGCAATTAATATTCCTTAATTATTCCAAATTCTCAATGTGGTCAGTGACAAAGTGCTCAAAACGCAGTTTATCATTGTTGTTGACAAGTGTCTCACGCCGTACAACCACATCAGACGTTCATCTGAGGCATGATTAAACCAATATATTCAATGTACCGCCACTGCCATACGCGTAAGTTATTGCAATTCATATGGGTTGGCCGTTGTACTGCATACCGGCCATTGTATGGCATAATGTCCTGGCCATGAGCAAAAATGTGCTTATAAAACGCTGATTTTATTTTAAAACAGTGACTCAGTGAGATTACATCGGCTTACATAAATAGAACCGATTTACACAAGATATAAATATTAAAATAGTTATTATGGCCTAATAAACCTGGGCCTTTGGGATTACACCAATACTTTTACACATATTCTATGTACGTAACCATTGCACTCAGCACGACAAAACTGGCTTGACAAATTATGATCAATTGGGATTTACAACGCCGACTGGTTATACTGACGTTATTACCGCTAACGTTTATCGCGTTAAGCTTGGCCATTATTTTTATTAATAAACAAGTCTCACTGTTATCCGATTCGATGGCAATGCATGGCCATGCACTTGCCAGGCACCTGGCAAATGCAAGCCGCCATGGCCTCAACAGCGGTAACCCTGAAATCCTCAAGCCCCTGACACAATCCATATTGCAGGAGCCTGATGTTGCCGCCATTACCATTACCGACAACAATGGTTCTGTCATCGTACGCTCATCCACAACCAAACAATCCTTTCTGGAGAAAAACGTTGAGTCCGTAACACCCCGCTTTAGTGACAGCCTTATTTTTATGCGCCCCATCTTAACGAATGGGAAATTGGCGCCAGATGCTGAGGCCAGATTAAATTCAACCGACTACCAACAGAATTTCCCGCACGCATTTACCAACATAATAGACCCGCAGTACATCATTGGCTGGGCAATCATCGAAATTTCCCAGGAAAATATTCACGCCAGGCAACGCACCGTTATTTTCAAAAGCCTGGCCACAACGCTGGCTTTATTGATACTGGGCGCTTTAATTATATTTCACATTAGCAAAAAAGTAACGGCTCCTATTTTCAATCTTGCCAATGCTGCTAATGAAATTGAAAAAGGTAACCTCGACATTCAGCTGGAACTCGAATCCAGTGGTGAGTTGCTGATATTAGAGCGCAGTATTAATAATATGGCAGAATCGCTCAGGCAGTCACGCGATGAATTACAAAAACAAGTCGACCAGGCAACCGAAGACTTATTAAGTTCGATACAGGTGGTCGAACGGCAAAACAAAGAGCTGGCAGAGGCCCGCCAACAGGCGTTGCTTGCAAGTCGTGTCAAGTCTGAATTTTTGGCCAATATGAGTCATGAAATTCGCACGCCAATGAATGGTATTCTTGGGTTTATTAAGCTGTTAAACAACACCAGCCTGTCGCCCGAGCAGATCGAATACATCAATATCATCCAAAAATCCTCTAACAGTCTGTTATCCATCATTAACGACATCCTCGATATTTCAAAAATCGAAGCTGGTAAAGTAACATTAAGCGGCATTGAATATGACCTGCAGGACTGCATTGAAGAGGTAACGTCGCTCCTTGCACCATTGGCCTATGAAAAAAATGTGAATCTAGTGTCAATGATATACAACGATGTACCGCTGAACTTAATAGGTGATTCAGCAAAACTCCGTCAAATCCTCACCAACCTTGTGAGCAATGCCATTAAGTTTACGGAAGTCGGGGACGTTGTTATCCGTACCATGCTGGAAGACGAAAACAATGATGATATCACGATTAAAACAATGGTATCCGATACTGGTATTGGTATTAATCAAAAAGACCAACAGCGATTGTTCCGTACCTTTGCGCAGGTTGATTCCTCGTCCACACGCCAATTTGGTGGAACCGGACTTGGATTAACCATATCAAAAACACTGGCTGAAATGATGGATGGCGAAATCGGCGTTGACAGTAAAATCAACCAAGGCTCCACCTTCTGGTTTACTTTTACACATAAAAAAATACAGACTAAACAACCGGAACTTTCCGTTAGATCCGCCACAACCTTAACCGGATACACAATTTTATATTACGAATCCAACCAGGCATCCCTGCTGGCCATGCAGCATCTGATGAACAATCTGAAACTAAACGTAATCACGGCCACCTCCATCCCAGACTTATACCATCACATTGAGTTATCAGAAAAAAACACCCCCTATGACTTGATCATTCTTGGTTTGTCACAACAGGAAATGCTACCCAACATCCTTAACAGTCAGGTTGAAGCTTTAAAAAACATGACACAATGCAATATGCTGGCACTGATCAATAGCGCCGATGCCAAGGTTTTTTCCACGGTTAGGAGCAGTGGCATTAATGCCTGTATTGCCAAACCGGTGAAACACGTGGAGTTTTATGAAACGATGCGTAATTTACTGACGCCTGATGCGACCATATTGAATTTCCCACATGGCGGGCCACCCGAATTCCCCAACAGTACATCCACCGAACTGACAAGCCCTGCAAACCATTCGCCTGACGATGACAACCCACCACTGCTCGGTTATAAAATTCTTATTGCAGAAGACCAGGACACCAATGCCAGGCTAATAGAGCTCATCCTTGATTATGCAGGGGCCACCACCACCGTGGTTGAAAACGGTGAGTTAGCGTTAAATGCAGCTTCACAACAGTTGTTTGATATTATTTTAATGGATATTCATATGCCGGTAATGAATGGCGTTGAGGCAACCGAAAATATTCGTGCACTGAAAAACAACAATCGCAACACGCCAATTATTGCACTTACCGCAAATGCTATTGAAGAGGATAAGGTCGAGTATATTAACGCAGGCATTAATGATGTACTAATTAAGCCTGTGGATGACAATGAATTATTCAGCATGATAAAATTGCATAAACCAGAACACGCTAACATTTCAACGAACGACGACGCCACGCAAACCGAGCATCAATTACCAGAGGAAACGACAAAGACGCCGACTGATGCTCAGGCTGAAGAAATGCAAAAATCCTATATTGATTTAAGGCGGTATAAAAACAAAGAGCAGTTAGATAAAAAAGAAAAACTTAAAAACGAGCTTTTTATTATGCTACTGAAGGAATTACCCGACACTCGCGAAGCGATTAGCCATTCGTTTGCCGAAAAACGCTTTAAGGAACTGGGCGACCATGTTCACAAACTTCATGGCGCGACCAGTTATGTCAATACACCACAGCTTAAATCAGCCGTTGAAGACCTGGAAGTCTCTATCAAGAAAAAACATGACAACAATGTTATTGAAACAAAAGTTTCAACGGTAATACAGGAAATAGACTTACTGTTAACTGAAGTAGAGCAAGGCAAATAAACGTAAACGGCGTTTAACCTAAATCCATCAGTTAAGCGCTTAGTACTGTTCCAGGGCCAAGAGTGCGTTGCACCATTATTTTCTCGGGTGGTCTACATCCAGATTAGGAAGACAATAACCACGTAAATAACGCAGAAAATCATCCTGAAGCTTGGGATGCTTCAGTGCATATTCTATCGTCGCTTCGAGATAACCCAGCTTGCTGCCACAATCATATCGTTTGCCATGGAATTGATAGGCCATTACAGGCTGGTCTGCCAATAGCTCATCAATCGCATCAGTTAACTGAATTTCGCCACCGGCGCCTTTTTGAGTTGTTTCAAGGTAATTAAATATTTGGGGTGTGAGTATATAACGGCCAACCACAGCCAAATTCGATGGCGCATCGGCCGGTTTCGGTTTTTCAACAATTGCCTCGATTTGCGCAGTACGATGATCCAGTGTGCCAGTTTTAACGATACCGTACTTTTCTGTTTCATTCTCATCAACAATCTGTACGCCCAGAATACTGCACTTATATTTGTCATATTGTTCTGACATTTGCGATAGGCATCCGTTTGCGCTATCGTCAATCAAGTCGTCAGCCAGTATCACCGCAAATGCTTCATTGCCTACAATGTCTTTGGCGCACAGTACCGCATGACCTAACCCCAATGCTTCGGGCTGACGAATATAAACACAATTTACCCCATCAGGGAGTATGTTATGAACAATGGATAACAGCTCATGCTTATTACGTTTTTCCAACTCCGCTTCAAGTTCATAATTTTTGTCAAAATGGTCTTCGATCGCACGCTTACTGCTACTAGTGACAAAAATGAGCTGCGTAACACCCGCCGCTATGGCTTCTTCTGCAGCATATTGTATTAAGGGTTTATCAACAATCGGAAGCATCTCCTTGGGATTAGCTTTAGTGGCAGGTAAAAAGCGTGTACCCAAACCCGCAACAGGAAAAACAGCTTTAGTTATCATCGTTACGATATCTCCGAAAAAAATCTCACACTAACCACGATAGTTTCCTGGAACGTTAAGCTTATGTTACTACTTACGATACTTAACCCCAGATCCATCCGATAATCGCTTAAGCGTAAAATTAAGCATAATGATATTGCTATACATGTGTGCTAATGGCTTGCACACTACCCTTACACAATTAGTGCAGCATAACTTGTTAAATTTGACGCCAAACTGCAGATCCGAAGTCATTATCCAACAGCGACAAAAAAAGGGCAATAAAGCCCTTTTTTTTAACTGATGACTAATGGGATATCGCCCTATTCTGCATCAACCGCCTTCATACTAAGACGTATACGACCCTGTTTATCGATTTCGAGCACCTTGACCTTAATGGTATCGCCCTCTGATAATTTGTCGCTAACATTCTCTACCCGTTCGTTTGAAATTTGCGAGATATGAACCAATCCGTCTTTACCCGGTAATATTGTGACAAAAGCACCGAAATCCATTAATTTTGAAACCCGGCCCTCATAAATCACACCGACTTCCACATCGGCAGTAATCTGCTCAACACGACGCAGTGCTTCATCGCCTGCTGCACTATCAACGGATGCGATTTTCACGGTACCATCATCTTCAATGTCGATGCTAACACCGGTTTCTTCGGTAATAGCCCTGATCGTGGCGCCGCCTTTACCAATTACGTCACGGATCTTGTCAGGATGGATTTTTAAGGTAATGTATCGGGGAGCATAGTCTGACATTTCCTGGCGAGGTTCGGAAATCACTTGGTTCATTTTCGTCAGTATATGTAAACGACCGTCTTTTGCCTGAATCAGGGCTTTTTGCATGATATCACGGGTAATACCATCAATCTTAATATCCATTTGAAGCGCCGTTACACCGTTGCTTGTTCCTGCCACTTTAAAATCCATATCGCCAAGGTGATCTTCATCGCCAAGTATGTCGGACAGTACGGCAAAGTCATTCTCTTCTTTAATTAGCCCCATGGCGATACCGGCAACCGGAGAAGTAATTGGTACACCTGCATCCATCAATGCCAAACTGGTACCGCACACTGATGCCATGGAACTGGAACCATTGGACTCTGTAATTTCTGATACCACACGTATTGAATAGGGAAATGTATTAACATCCGGCATCAAGGCAACTACGCCCCGTTTTGCCAAGCGCCCATGCCCTATTTCACGGCGCTTAGGACTGCCAACAAAACCGGTTTCCCCCACACAGTAAGGAGGGAAATTGTAATGCAACATGAAGTGTTCTTTACGCTCACCTTCAATGGCATCGATGTTCTGCGCATCACGTGCCGTGCCCAAAGTGGTCACCACAATGGCTTGTGTTTCACCACGGGTAAATAAAGCAGATCCATGAGTACGGGGAAGCACACCTACCCGAATATTGATGGGCCGTACGGTTTTGTTATCACGGCCATCAATTCTTGGCTTACCTTCAATAATCCGGCTTCTAACAATTTGTTTTTCCAGCTTCTCTATCACGCTTTTGACAGTATCTTTATCATAGCGGGCCGGAGTACCTTCACTTGGTTCTGCACACAGTTGATTCATAACATTGGTACGTATTTCGCCCAAGCGGGTATAACGCGCTTGTTTTTCCTTTAACTGATACGCTCCATCAAAATCTGCGGCAGCCAGCTCAGCGACGGCCTGGTTAACCGACTCATCAACTTGAGCGGCAGTCCACTGCCAACGCTCAGCACCGGCTTCTTTAGTAAATTCGACAATACCTTGGATTACGGTCTGCATTTGCTCATGGCCAAACACAACGGCGCCCAGCATTACATCTTCCGACAGTTCTTTGGCTTCTGATTCCACCATCAATACTGCATTTTCGGTACCCGCTACCACCAAATCCAGCTGACTGGATGCAAGTTGTGAAGCAGATGGGTTTAGTACGTATTCTCCATCGATATATCCCACTCTTGCTGCACCAATAGGCCCATTAAATGGCACCCCGGCAATCATAAGTGCGGCTGACGCGCCAATCAATGCAGGGATATCAGGATCAATTTCCGGATCTAACGATACAACGGTGGCAACAATCTGAACTTCGTTGGTAAACCCCTTGGGGAACAACGGACGTATTGGACGGTCAATAAGGCGGCTGGTGAGTGTTTCTTTTTCCGATGGTCGGCCCTCTCGCTTAAAGAAGCCGCCGGGAATTTTGCCGGCTGAGTAGGTACGCTCCTGGTAGTTAACGGTTAACGGGAAAAAATCGCGCCCTTCCACTTCTTCTTTTAAAGCGACGGCACTTACCAACACCACTGTGTCGCCTATGCTTGCCATTACCGCACCACTTGCCTGGCGAGCAATTTCACCCGTTTCTAAGGTAACGGTATGGTCGCCGAATTTAATTACTTTTTTTGTTGGGTTCACGTCAAGTTTTCCTCAAGGCCCCAGGCCTTTTTTAAGGTAGTAGTTTTAAAATGAAAGTCTAAAGGCTAACGCTACTCAAGGCAGGCGCATCACAGTAAACATGACCATACCCCTCAAACGCGCTACTGAACTGTACCACTGCATCGGAATAATGAGCGCAATAACCGCTTGGCACCGCCACTGCACTGTAGATCACAAACCGCAAATGATTATTTGCTTTCAACTTACCAGGGTAGTCATCGCTAATTAGCGACGCAGCCCCAAGCGGGAAATTAAATCCCGGTAGCGGTCAACATGTTTGTTTTTAAGATAATCGAGCAGCTTACGGCGCTTACTGACCATTCTCAACAAACCTTGTCTTGAGTGATGGTCATGCTTGTGTTCTTTGAAGTGCTCAGACAAATCGTCAATGCGCGCGGACAATAATGCGACTTGAACTTCAGTAGAACCGGTATCCCCCACAGCACGCTCATGACTTTTTACGACCTGGCCTTTTTGCTCGGCATTTAATGACATTGAAAACTCCTAAAATATGCTAACTTGTTTTTAACTAATTCACACGACCTAAATAGAATCATCACAGATGGGTGCCTGTATTATTTTCACTAACCGTTTTCACTAAACCGTTTTCACAAAAATGTTTTCAAGAAAACACTTTCAAGCACAAGCGCTCAACTAATCGCTTTGCCCCCAAAGCTTTCAACTCAAGGGACACCCAATGACGGATTATTCTGTTGTACCTGTTTACGTTTGTCAGCGTTGGTTTACTAATCACCCGCAAACTAACCTTGGTTTTCTAAAACTTGCTCAACTCCCGCAGCGCTCCTGGCCCTGCAGTCCTGGCCTGCGACCCACCCCTCAAACAACCGATTAGGGCCGATGCCCTTCTCAACGGTGGAGCGTGGGCGAATTTTACCTCATTTTGGTATTAATCATCAATCGCTTAGGCGCTAAACGTCCATCATCGAGTATTACACCAATACCTAAAAACTGAGCATTGTCATCGTACAATCTTAAATAAGCATGATTTTGCAGATTGGGCACAAAAACTGCTTGGCCTTGCTGGATATAAAATGCTGCTTCTTTACTCAATTGAACGTCAGGCCAATCACGCAAACCAGCCTCGATAGGCATCAATTGGCTATCCAGCTCAACGTCACCTCGTGTTGAGCGCTCATTTAAGCGATCTAAGGTCTGCATGCATTCGGCACTAAATGGCCCTGCCTCTAACCGTCTCAACGCAATTATATGCGCACCGCACCCCAGGCTTTTGCCGATATCTTCGGCTAAGGTGCGTATATAGGTGCCTTTTGAGCACTTCACTTCTATTTCCAATATTTTTTCATCGAAATTAATCAGCTCCAATCGATGAATACTCACCGTTCGTGCCGCTCGCTCCACCTCAATTCCCTGGTGAGCTAACTTATACAGTGGCACGCCCTGCTGTTTTAACGCTGAGTGCATAGGGGGAATTTGTTGAATCTCCCCTCTGAATTGCTCAAACACGTCTTCGATTCGCTTGGTATCGATATCGTTAACAAGCTGGGTAGCTATGACCTTACCATCAGCATCAGCACTGTCTGTTGTTACGCCTAGCTGGCAGCGAGCGCGATATACTTTGTCAGCATCTAGTAAATATTGGCTTATTTTTGTGGCTTCACCAAAGCAAATGGGTAACAAACCGGTGGCAAGTGGATCCAGACTTCCAGTGTGCCCGGCTTTTCGAGCATTATATAAGCGCTTTACTAATTGCAGCGCTTTATTTGAAGTGACCCCCTGCGGTTTATCCAGCAACAGAATACCGCTGATATCCCGCCCTGAGCGCCGGCGCCCCTTACGCCCTGCTCGCTGAGCATCTTTATCTTGAGAAGGCTGCTGTTTAATACTCGTGCTTCCTGAACTACCCAAGCCGTATCTCTACGCTGGTTAACTTTTCGTTGATTAACCTTTCTTTGGCTAACGCATCTCTGCATAACCTGTTTCTGGCAACATTGGGCTCAATCATGGATTTGAGTACACGCCGTCCTAACAAATATCGGTCTTCGGTAAAAACTGCCAGCACATTGGGGTTATTTAGGTTGCTCATCCTGATATTAGGGCGTTCTATTAGATAACCCAAGCTACCAATCACTGTTAGTCAACATCACCAGATTTATCAGACGCCACTGCCGCATCGATGAGACTCGACATACGAAGCGCATTTTCAATAGAGATGTCATAGTGAAATTGAAGCTCTGGTGTAGCGCGCAACTTTAATCGTTTTGCAATTTCTCTGCGCAGGAACCCGGCTGCTTTGGTTAAACCGATAGTGGTGGATTTTCTTACATCCTCATCACCAAACACAGTGAAATAAACACGGGCATGCTCGAGTTCTTTTGTAACCTGCACCGACGTGATTGTCACCATACCAACGCGTGGGTCTTTTACATTTTGCTGAATAACGACCGCTAGCTCACGCTGAATTTGATCAGCAATCCGGTCAGTGCGCTTAAATTCCCTACCCATTGTTATAACGACTCAAGTATCAATTTCGATATTAACTCTTTTTATTTTGTAATTTTATAGTGTAACTTTATAGTGCAATTTTACAGTGTAATCGTGCTTTTCAACAGCAGCCACATACATAGCGCTGGTTTTTTAGCCTGTAGGCAGCCCTAAGTACCGGTTACTATAAAGTGCGTTGCACTTTTACCTGTTCGTAAACTTCAATTTGGTCACCTGGCTTAACATCATTATAATTCTTAACGCCGATACCACACTCTTTACCCGATGTAACGTCCTGTACATCGTCCTTAAATCGGCGTAATGACTCAAGCTCCCCTTCATAAATCACGACGTTATCTCGTAACACGCGAATAGAGTTATTGCGTTTTACGATACCATCGACAACCATGCAACCCGCGATTGCACCCAGCTTAGGTGATTTAAACACATCGCGAACTTCGGCCAGACCAATAATCTCTTCTTTGTATTCCGGTTGAAGCATTCCGGACAAGGATTGTTTTACTTCCTCGATGACATCATAGATCACACTGTAATAGTGTAAGTCGATGCCCTCTTCTTCTATTGTACGTTTCGCCACAGAATCCGCGCGAACATTAAAACCAATAATCACTGCATTTGAGGCTAACGCCAGATTCACATCAGATTCATTGATCCCACCAACACCGCTGGCGACAATTTTGACTTTCACCTCATCGGTGGATAATTTTACCAACGAATCCGTGAGCGCCTCTGCGGTACCCTGGACATCTGTTTTTATTACCAAGTTCAAGCTGTTAACTTTACCCTCTTCCATCTGGGTAAACATATTCTCAAGTTTTGATTCTTGCTGCTTGGCCAGCTTAACGTCTCTAAATTTGCCCTGGCGAAATAAGGCGACTTCGCGCGCTTTTCGCTCATCGGGGACCACCATCGCATCGTCACCCGCAGGTGGCGCTCCGGATAAACCGAGTATTTCAACCGGCATTGATGGCCCGGCTTCTGCCAACGGCTTAGCGTTCTCATCCAACAGGGCACGTACCCGTCCATATTCCTGTCCGGCCAGCAATACATCCCCTTTTCGCAAGGTTCCACTTTGAATCAGAACCGTGGCTACCGGACCACGGCCTTTATCCAGACGGGATTCAATCACCACGCCTCGTGCAGGCCCATCTTTTATTGCGGTTAATTCCAATAACTCACTTTGTAACAAAACGGCATCCAGTAATTCATCAACACCCTCACCGGTTTTTGCCGATACGCCAATAAACTGAGTATCACCACCCCAGTCATCGGGCACAACGTCGTTTGCGACCAGTTCCTGCTTTACTCGGTCTATCTGAGCATCTTCTTTGTCGATTTTATTAATCGCAACCACAATCGGTACTTCTGCGGCTTTGGCGTGCTGTATCGCTTCTTTGGTTTGTGGCATTACGCCATCATCTGCTGCAACCACCAAAATTACGATATCGGTGGCTTTAGCACCACGCGCCCGCATGGCGGTGAATGCCGCGTGCCCAGGCGTATCCAGAAAGGTTACCTTGCCTTTACTGGTATTCACCTGATATGCACCAATATGCTGCGTAATTCCACCCGCTTCGCTACCTGCAACTTTGGATTTACGGATATAATCCAATAATGAGGTTTTACCATGATCCACATGCCCCATTATGGTAACCGCTGGCGCGCGCGTTACAAATTCGCCTTCAGAGGCAATTTCTTCAACCAATGCATCTTCAATCGCATCTGATTTTAACAGCTTAACCTTATGCCCCATTTCTTCAACCACGATAGCGGCGGTTTCCTGGTCGAGCACTTGGTTGATGGTAACCATGGACCCCAACTTCATTAGCACCTTGATTAATTCAGCTGCTTTTACACTCATTTTCTGGGCAAGTTCTGCAACAGTAACGGTTTCAGAGATGGCAACATCTCGAATGACCGGCGCCGTTGGCATTTCAAAGCCATGAACATTGGGTTTGGATACGACAGACTTGGATTTCTTACGGCGCCCTGATTTGCTGGCAACTACGTGCAGCTCCTGACGACCATATTTTGTTTCTTTGTTGTCCCGACCTGATTTTTCGCGTTTTGATTTTTTATCATCGCGGGCAGCAGCCGGTTGCGGTTTATCTTTGCCAGCTGACTGTTTTGGTTTCGGAGCAGGCTTCGGAGCAGGTTTCGCCGCGGTTACCGGCTTCGGTTTGGCCACCGGCTTGGTTTCAACGGCGCGTTCTTCTTCATACTCCGTAACCGGCGCTTTTGCTGTTACTTCTTTGACGTCTTTGCCTGTTTGGGCTGTAGCTTCCTCTGCTGGTTTGGCCAACGCAGCCGCTTCGTCCGCATTTTCGACAACCTCAGCAACGTCCGTTGCCGGCATCACACTTTCAAGCACAGGCGGCGTTTCGGTCGATGCTGCCGACTCAAGCACGTCACCATCTGCAGGCGCTACCCCAACCGAGCTTTCTTCCAACACCGAATCTTGTGGCTTGGTGTTTAATATTTTATGCTTTTCGCCATCAATTTGTTTCTTTAGACCTTCTTTGGCTTTGATGAGCTTTTCTTTTTCGGCTTTTTCAGTTTTTAAGCGCTCAGTCTCTTCAGCAAACACCACACTTTTCTTAACATAAGTCCGTTTTTTGCGCACTTCGACGCTAACCGTTTTAGAGCGGCTACCACGCCCACTGGCAGTAACTGATTGCCTTAACTCACTAACGCTTTTACGTTTTAGTGTGATTTTACTGGGCTCAGAATTACTGGTCCCCAACTTTGTGCCATGTGTATCACGGAGAAAACTAAGCAATTGCGCTTTTTGATCGTCACTTACTGTTTCTTCGGGTGTCGTCATCGGCAGTCCCGCCTTGCCTAACTGCGCAAGTAAACGGTCAACCGGTACACCTAGTACACTCGCAAGCTGTTTTACACTGACGCCTGCCATAGAGTTCCTCAAGTTATTAGCCTTGCTGTTCATCTGCAAACCAAGGGGCTCGAGCTGTCATTATCAACTGAGCCGCTTTATCTTCATCCAGGTTTTCTATATCACGCAATTCATCTACCGATTGCTCTGCCAAATCTTCCATGGTAACGACGCCCATACCGGCCAAAACATACGCCAGGTGTGGTTCCATTCCTTCCATGTTCAGCAAATCTTCTGCAGGTTCTGCGGATTCCAATTTTTCCTCTTGCGCCAATGCACGAGTCAATAAAACATCTTTCGCTCGATTGCGCAATTCTTCAACCATATCCTGATCAAACTCTTCTATTTCCAACATTTCGTTGAGCGGTACATACGCCACTTCCTCGACGCTACTATAGCCTTCCTGCACCAGAATTGAAGCAACTTCTTCATCGACATCAAATTGTTCCATGAACAATCGTTGCGAAGCTTCAACCTCTTCTTCGCTTTTTTCAGCGGCCTGGGATTCAGACATTACATTCAGTTCCCAGCCTGTTAACTCACTGGCTAGACGCACATTTTGCCCACCGCGACCAATTGCCTGCGATAACTGGTCGTCCTCAACCGCTATGTTCATGGATTGCATTTCTTCATCAACCACAATGGACACGACTTCTGCCGGTGACATGGCATTGATGACGAACTGGGCCGGATTTTCGTCCCACAATATAATATCGACTCGTTCGTCCGCGATCTCGTTTGATACCGCCCTTACCCGAGAACCGCGCATTCCTACGCAGGCACCAACAGGATCAATTCTGGCATCATTGGATTTTACGGCAATTTTTGCCCTAGAACCCGGATCACGTGCCGCGCCAAGAATGTCAAGCAACCCCTCACCAACTTCAGGCACTTCAAGCTTGAACAACTCAATAAGTAACTCCGGCGCAGTACGGCTGATAAACAATTGCGGCCCCCGCGCTTCTGAGCGTACTTCTTTTAAATAACCGCGTATCCGATCGCCTGGTCTAACCGCTTCGCGTGGCACCATGTCTTCACGGGGAATCAGTGCTTCAACATTATCACCCAGATCAATGGTGACATTACCCTTGTCGACGCGCTTAACCACACCCATTACCAGTTCGCCGACCCGGTCGGCAAATGCCTCAACAACACGCGCCCGCTCCGCTTCGCGCACTTTTTGAACAATAACCTGTTTGGCTGTTTGTGCGGCAATTCGCCCAAACTCCACGGATTCCATCGGCACTTCAATGAAACCTTCCGCTTCCGCATCCGGGTTTTGCTTTAATGCGTCGCTAAGCAGAATTTGCTTATCGGGGTATTCCAATTCTTCAACGTCGTCGGGCATTATTTCCCAACGACGAAACGTATCATATTCTCCTGAGGTCTGATCTATCGCCACTCGCGCATCAATATCAGCACCGCTTAGTTTCTTACTTGCTGTTGCCAATGCAGATTCAATGGCTTCAAAAATAGTTTGTCTACTGATACCCTTTTCATTGGACACAGCATCAACAACAAGTAATATTTCTTTGTTGTTCATTTTAATATTGCCTCTTGATACCTTTCACTTGATATCTCAACTTTTGATACCTGACACTTTTGGTATCTTAAGTAACCCCAGTAGATTAATGCTCCACAACCGCTTTTACATATATTTACGTGTGTATAAAACATATGTCTATATTTGTGCGACCAAATTTGCTTTATCAATCTGACTTAACGACAATTCCATCGCCTCGCCATCAACCTCAAGGACAATACTCTCTTCGTCCAGGTTTACTGATGTAATAATACCGTTGAACTTTCTTCTACCCGCAACGGGAACCACCAGATAAACGGTGGCATGGTCACCGACAGCGCGCTCAAAGTGCGCCAACGTAAACAAGGGCCTGTCGAGTCCGGGAGAAGACACTTCCAAATTATAGTCTCCGCTGATGACATCTTCGACATCCAATACACCACTAACCTGATGACTGACTCGCGCGCAATCGTCCGCGGTTATACCATTTTCGCGATCAATATAAACGCGCAGCAATGAGTGTTTACCTTGTGCATGGTATTCAATACCCAGCAATTCGTACCCTAGCGAATTTATCGCCGGCTCTATTAATTCAAGTACATTTGCCGGCGTTTTTCGCATCTCTACCCGTCCTAAACAAAAAATGGGCCGAAGGCCCACCAAAAATACTACTTATCAAATTCTGCGGCATAGTATAAACCTTCGCCATACAAAACGCCAAGTTTATTGAGCGGTTACAGCAACTTTACATGACATAAATATTCTTCTGTTTATTGCCTGTTCTTTTATAGTCCATACTTTTATATAGCCTAAACTGAACTTAGCATTCCACTGACTATATCTGATACCATTCCAAGCAGGCACTATGCCAAAAAAAAGCCCCGGTAACCGAGGCTTTTTTATTATCTGTTGGTAGCGGGGGCAGGATTTGAACCTGCGACCTTCGGGTTATGAGCCCGACGAGCTACCGGGCTGCTCCACCCCGCACCTGAAGGGAGAGGATTCTACCCAAGTTAACGAGTGAATAGCAAGCCCAATCTTGCAAATGGCACACCCTTTAGCCATTTATTTTATTTTCCAACCTGCTCGAGCGCCATAACACCATCATAATTCACGACAGCGAAAACAATCTAACACACTGAACCATAAGACTAATTCAACCACTCTTTGCGTTCTGGCCGTCATCGTGAATGCGCGCAACATAATTTGAAATTGAATTATATTAAATTGACGTTATCAGGAAGAACCGCGTTTGCGGCGATCATCAATTCAGATATTGCGGCTTTCCAGCACAACATAAGCGATTGCATAATGCTGCTCGTCACTCAAACTTAAATGACTGGCCCCAATACCACATTGCTGCTCTAAGGCCTTGGCGGCATGCTCAAAGTGCAATTCAGGCTTACCCATAACCCCGCTAGTGACAATAATATGGCGCAAACTGAGTCCATCACGAAAACCCGTTCCAAAGGCCTTGGCAGCGGCCTCTTTCGCTGCATAACGTTTTGCTAAAAAATGGGGTTTTTGATCGTGAGTTAAATACGCTTGAAGCTCTGATTCCGCCAAAATTCGCTCAGCGAAACGCGAGCCGTGCTTTTCCAGACTGGCGCGGATACGCGCAATTTCAACAATGTCGGTACCGATGCCATATATCATGGAGGTATGATCCTAAATGAAATGCCGCTGACAGTTTGGCTTGCGGTAAAAATTCCTGGATATCAGGCAGGCGATAATCCTACCGAGGGAAATTTCACCATTTGCAAACGATATTGGCCATTATCTGCATTCCGCATTATGCCGCGATTCACCGTAGCGAATCATCGCAGCAAATCACCGTTGAATCGCGGAACATCGCAATTTAACCCTGACTAACCTGCTTCGTCAACGGTGTTGTCCTGCGGTACATTTCCCGGCTTTGTAATGGTTTATAGCCCAGGTAATAGTCAAGAACGCCGCGCAGTAATCGCTTCGCCTCTTTAAAAATCAAGCTGCTGTTCACGCCAGCTATCTCACCATCAGACCGGCTTAGGCGGGACAAAGCTTGCAAGGTTGCCCCATTCACAACGACACGATTAGACTCACTGTCATCGTCTGTGCTTCGCACAGGACCATAATCGAACATATAATCATACTGGCACTCATCATTAATCGGTTCATTGGTTTTAACGTCATGATCCAATATGAGCGCGTAACCCAATAATTGCAGCAGATTCACCTCAAATAAGCGGAGAATTGCCTGCAAGGGTAACGCCGTATCCCGCGCTCCCGTTAATGCGGCCAGCGAACGCAGTGCATTATCATAACAGCTGAATAACTCAACATGGGGATCATCGCGCTGCAATAGCCGTAATAATAATTCATTCATGTAAAACGCGCTGGAATAATACTTTGGCTCAAACACCAAGGCATGCCCGCGCATCTCTACCGCTGTTAGTGTGCCTAACTCACCCCGCCCTACCCATGACATCAATAACGGCTGAAATGACTGCATTACGCCTCTCAGCCTGGAGGTGCTGCGCTTTATACCTTTCGCGACCAATCCATGCCGACCATGTTCGGCGGAAAATATTTCAACGATGGCACTGGCGTCCTTGTAGGGCCGCTGATGCAAGATGTAAGCTGGTTGAAATTGCACGCGCTGCTTATTGGTAATCATCGGTATACCCTAAACTGCGCAATGCCCGCTCATCATCCGCCCAGCCTTGCTTCACCTTAACCCACAGCTGTAAAAACACCTTACATTCGAACAGCTGCTCCATATCCTTGCGGGCCTGCTCGCCTATGCGTTTCAGTTGCTGTCCGTTTTTTCCAATAATAATACCTTTTTGCCCGGGTCGTTCGACCCAAATTACTCCACTGATGCGAGCCAGCTCTCCATCTTGCTCGAATTTTTCTATTTCCACGGTTAATTCATAGGGTATTTCCTCACCCAAGGTACGCATTAATTTTTCCCGCACAAACTCAGCTGCCATAAATCGCCCGTTACGATCGGTAATCTGATCTTCCGGAAAAAAAGCCTTACCCGTGGGCGGTATCAACCCGATGACCGATTGCTCCAGTAGATCCACCGATTGCCCGGTGCGAGCGGATAACGGAACAAGTTGCGCAAATGACATTTTTTGGGATAATTTCTGTAAATAAGGCAATAGCAAGGACTTGTCTTTCACATTATCCAGCTTATTTATACCTAAAATCACGGGCGACTGGGAGGCCGCAACCTTTTGCAGCACAAGCTCATCTTCCGCCTGCCATTTAAGGCCATCCACCAGAAACACCACCACATCAACATCCGAAATCGTGTTGCTGGCTTCACGATTCATGTAACGATTAATCGCACGCTTTTCCATAGGGTGAATACCCGGCGTATCCACATAAATTATTTGGGCATCTGCCGTGGTTTTAATGCCTAATATTCGATGACGAGTGGTTTGTGGTTTGTGTGCGGTTATGCTGATTTTTTGGCCCAGCAGCCGGTTTAATAATGTGGATTTACCCACATTGGGGCGTCCGACGATTGCAACATAACCACTATGAATTGTTTGACTCATGAATTGTATAGCTCAAGGGAATTGTACTTACATAATGTGAAAAACTGGCCCGTAAAAGCGCGCATGACCACATAACTCACTGTGCAAATAGATTAAGCAACAGCTTGATGAACACGTTATTTGAGCAGGTGCTTTAGTGCTATTTCTGCGGCCTGCTGTTCGGCTTTACGCCGACTGGTACCTTTACCCAGCGATAATACTGCCATCCCCTCTACTTTACAGGAGATTTCGAACACTTGCTCGTGATCTGTTCCTGTGGTCGACACGACAGAGTATTCAGGCAATGCCAGCTGTCTGGCCTGAAGATATTCCTGTAATTTGGTTTTTGGGTCTTTGTGTACATTTTCTAGTGATAAAGAATCCAGCTTTACCGCAAATAATGCCAAAATATAAGATTTTACCGCTTCCAGCCCACCGTCGAGGTAGATGGCACCAATTATTGCTTCCATGGTGTCGGCTAAAATGGAATCACGGCGAAAACCACCGCTTTTAAGCTCACCAGGGCCCAGCAACAAAAAATCGCCTAAATCAATGTCGCGTGCTAACGCCGCCAGGGTTTCGCCTTTTACCAGGGAAGCCCGGCCACGACTGAGCTGACCTTCACTTGCTTGGGGAAACCGCTGATAGAGGTCTGATGAAATCACATAACCTAAAATAGAGTCCCCTAAAAACTCAAGGCGCTCATTATTTAACGAGTGCTTACTACGGTGAGTAAGCGCCGCCATAAGTTTGGCATTATCCTCAAACACATATCCCAGCTTCTTAGTCAGCCTGTTTAATTGATTGGTTTGATTAGATGAAGAACTCGACAAATGTGATGGCAGGGCTTGCGGGCTTTCGACCTTTTTTTCTATGTTAAGCTTGCTTTTTTTAGGTACGTCTTTAGCCAAATGATTTAGTCCAGGGTAGTATTGGTAAATAGAACAGGGTTAAAAACGACCAATATAATACGGGCAATAAGCAACGATGATTTAACCTAACCAACAGAATGACAGTTTAAAATAATATTTATTATCAGACTTAGCGCACCAGATTTAGCGCTTAATCATCACTTTTTCATTAAAAGATACCACGACATCAACATTACCCAGTATATTCTTTCTGACCTCATACTCCACTTCCACTTCGTAATCAGAATTGACTTCTGAAACAAAAATGTCTTCCTTGGACACACTGGCCACATTATCAATACCCAATCGCTTCATTAGCGTATTCTGTATTTCATCAGTCGTCATACTGCCGACACTGGAATCTTCAGCCAACCGATCCAGGTGTGAGTTAACACTGAAGTTCTCCATATAAACCGGCGCCAGCGTCAGGGCAATCAAAACAAAAAACGCCAATAGTGCCAGCAGAACGGCAATTGACACGGCGGTTAATCCACGTTGATGATGAAAAGTATTCATGCAAAACTCCGGAACAACGGGTGGTTAATGATTAATTTGACACCGCAAGCGTTATAATAAAAATAATACATATCGGTGCTTCGAATAAATACTGCAACTCATGTGTCTCAGTGCGTTGCCATTTAAGCATGGCTATTTAAACATGGCTCTTTAAACATGGCGCTTTAACTGTGGCTATATAACACCCTGGCAGTTAAACCATTGTAATCTATATTATGCTTTTCCCCAGCCGATTCCAGGTAATGCCATCATTGGTACTATCCCAATTCATCCATATCATGAACGCTTTGCCCACCAGGTTTTCTTCGGGAACCGTGCCCCAAAACCGGCTGTCATTGCTATTATCCCGATTGTCACCCATCACAAAATACTGTCCTGACTCGACCGTGAGCTCTACATTCATTATCGGCCTGTCATTGCTAATCAGGATATTATGCTTTACGTTTTCCAGGTTTTCCAACTTCAATTTTGCACCTGCCATGGTGATTCCCGCACCTGTCGCATCATAGGTGCCTTCATCTACCTGCCCCATCAGGGTGCCGTTAACATATAGCTGCTTATTAAAATAAGATATTTTATCGCCCGGTAACCCAACAACCCGTTTTATATAATCGATGTTGGGATTATTTGGGTAACGAAACACCATCACATCGCCACGCTGCGGGTTGCCAATATCCACTATTTTTTTATTAAGAACCGGCAACCGAATCCCATAGGTGAATTTATTAACCAGAATAAAATCACCATCCAGCAATGTGGGCATCATCGAACCTGAAGGTATACGAAATGGCTCAATCAAAAACGATCGCAAGATCAATACTATTAATATAACGGGAAACAACGACCGCGAATACTCAACAATTACCGGCTCTTTAAGCAACTGTTCCTGATCTTCCTTAAGCTCACGAGGAACCTCTCCACCTTGCTCCAGCATTGCCGCTCTCGCCCTGCGCTTGGGTGCCCAAAACCATGCGTCCAACGCCCAGATTACTCCGGTAAAAAACACGGCCAAAACCATCAATGTTGGAAAATCGAAATGCATTTATTTTTTTCCTACCTTTAATACCGCTAAAAATGCCTCCTGCGGAATCTCCACAGAGCCTAATTGTTTCATTCTTTTTTTACCTGCTTTTTGTTTTTCTAACAACTTTCGTTTTCTCGACGCATCACCGCCGTAACATTTAGCGGTGACATTCTTGCGCAGGGCTTTTACATTGGTGCGTGCAATAACGTGCGCCCCTATCGCAGCCTGAATGGCAACATCAAACATTTGACGAGGAATAATTTCCCGCATCTTATCTGCAAGCTCTCTGCCCCGATATTGTGCCTGCGCCCTATGCACAATAACTGCCAGAGCGTCGACTCGATCACCATTAATTAACACATCAAGCTTCACTAGATCTGCCGCCGTGAAGTGCAGAAAATGATAATCAAGGGAAGCATAACCACGACTGACGGATTTTAACCGATCAAAAAAATCAAGCACCACCTCATTCATCGGCAATTCGTAATCCAGCGCTACCTGACTCCCAAGGTACAAAAGTTTTTTCTGCATCCCACGCTTTTCTTCGCACAAGCCGATCACATTGCCCAAATACTCTTGTGGTAACAGGATATTAGCAAGAATAATGGGTTCCCGCATTTCGGCAATCAGCGACTGGTCTGGTAACTTGGACGGATTATCAACTTTAATCACGTCCCCTTTTGTGGTTACCACTTCATAAACCACCGTCGGTGCGGTGTTAATCAGCTCCAGGTTGTATTCACGCTCCAGTCGCTCCTGGACAATCTCCATATGGAGCATACCCAGAAAACCACACCGAAACCCTAAGCCCAGTGCCTGCGACGTTTCCGGCTCATAAAATAATGCCGCATCGTTCAGCCTTAGCTTTGCTAACGCCTCACGCAAATCTTCGTAGTCTTCGGAACTAATTGGGAATAATCCGGCGAATACCTGAGGTTGAATGGGCTTAAACCCAGGCAATGGGGCAGTGGCGGGTCTGTCAAATTGTGTGAGCGTATCCCCTACCGGAACACCGTCAATTTCCTTAACGCCGGAAATAACACAACCAACTTCCCCTGCCTTCAACTCGTCCACGTCAACACGTTTGGGCGTAAAGCGGCCCACTTTGTCAACCATATAGGCCCGCCCAGTCGACATTACCACAATTTTCTGGCCCTTCCTGACCCGCCCCTGCTTAACCTTAACCAGGGAAACAACGCCCAAATAACTGTCAAACCATGAATCAATTATGAGCGCCTGCAGCGGTGCATTATAGTCGCCTACGGGCGGTGGAATTCTTGCGATTAATTGCTCTAATAACTCGGGTACACCAACGCCCGACTTCGCACTAACACTAATGGCATCCCGAGCCTCGATACCGATAACGTCTTCAATTTCAGTGATTACCCTGGCAGGCTCTGCTGCTGGCAAATCAATTTTATTCAACACGGGAATGACTTCCAAGCCCTGCTCAATGGCGGTATAACAATTGGCAACACTTTGCGCTTCCACACCCTGGGATGCATCAACAACCAGGAGGGCACCTTCACAGGCGGCTAAAGAACGGGAAACCTCATAGGAAAAGTCAACATGCCCTGGCGTATCAATGAAGTTCAATTGATAAACCTGACCATCCTTGGCTTTATAATTCAGTGTGACGGATTGCGCTTTAATGGTAATACCACGCTCGCGCTCCAAGTCCATGGAGTCCAGGACTTGTGCGGCCATTTCACGCGCATCAAGCCCACCACAAATTTGAATAAAACGATCAGCCAAGGTGGATTTACCATGGTCGATGTGGGCAATAATGGAAAAATTTCGGATATGATCCATTTCGGACATACAAACTACCTACTAACAAACAGGCTTATAATTGTCATTTTCATTTTGTGTAAAACAGCTGTTCAAAACATATTGTTTAAAACACAACCAATCCAAAAATGGGTTTCTTTTCAAAATCAATAAAATACGCTATATCCGCGCACCCCTAATATCGTACGCCATTGGAATCACTGAGTAGTGTCCAGCTAATGATTTTAGGATATTCCAACAGGAGGGACCTGATTACTGCCATTGTAATCTATTTTTATGTGAAAAACACATGGCATCATGCAGTTAATCAGTATGCAGCACCGATCGGGCCGGGAACACCTGCGAGGAAGACGGAAGGAAGTTGCTTAGGTCACCTAAGGAAAGACGAGCGCAGGTTGCGCTCGTCTTTCTCTACCTAACTTCAATCCTTATTGCATCTTTAATAATTGCAGCGAATCTGCGAGCAACCCTTGCAACAAACACGCGTCATTTTACGGATTACACTGCATGTACAGCAATAGTCGCAATGTCGCATCGAGCAAATTGGCTAGGAATCGTCTTCCTCCACCAGCTTAAGCGCCAGGAACACGGGGCCACCACGTCGCTGCACCAACAGTGGTACCGATTTACCCACGGGAAGTCCATCGATAATTTCCTTGAATTGCGTGGCATCTTTAACATCAGCATTGTTAATCATTAAAATCACGTCACCACGACGAACCCCGGCTTTACGGGCAGGGCCTGAGGTTACGCTTTTTACAATAACGCCATTATCCTTAATATCCAGTTTCTTACGTAACTCAGCCGTTAAGTCGGTCACAACCACATTGATGCGATTATCTTCAGACACCGCAGGGGTTTCGACTGCGGCAACTTTCTCACCGTCATCCGGCAACTCCCCGAGTACGACCTTTAAGGTTTTCACCTTGCCATTACGTAAAATTTCAACATTAACATCCTTACCCACCGGACTTAAACCAACAACGGGCGGCAAATTTGAAGAACGCACAATTTTTTTACCATCAAATTCAACAACAACATCACCCACTTGAAATCCTGATTTTTCGGCCGGACTGTCTGGCAATACTTTGGCAACCAACGCGCCACGGGGTTTTTTCATACCAAACCCTTCTGCCAATTCACGCGTTACATCCTGAATTAACACACCCAACCAACCACGAGCCACGTGTCCTGAGCCTTTAAGCTGCTCAACAACATTCATCACTATATTAATTGGTATTGCGAACGAGAGCCCCATAAACCCACCGGTACGGCTATATATTTGTGAGTTAATGCCAATGACCTTGCCGTCCAGATTGAACAACGGTCCACCGGAATTACCTGGGTTAATTGCCACATCGGTTTGAATAAAAGGCACGTAGTTCTCTCTTGGTAAACTGCGACCTTTCGCACTCACGATGCCTGCCGTAACCGAATAATCAAAGCCAAACGGTGAACCAATTGCTAACACCCACTCACCGACTTTAAGCTTATCGGAATCCCCAAGCTTGACTACCGGCAAGTCATCCGCCTCTATTTTCAGCAATGCAATGTCGCTACGCATGTCATGACCAATCATCTCGGCAACCAGCTCCCGTCGATCAGACAATCGCACGATCACTTCGTTGGCATCCTTAATGACATGGTAGTTTGTTAATACGTAGCCATCCTTTGATATAATAAACCCGGAACCCAGCGACTTTGAATCAAAATCCTCAAACTCACGCCCCTCTTCTTCACCGAAGAAATGCCTGAACAAATCGCCAAACGGGCCTTCAGGAACCTGCTCGCCTTTAAATGGCTTTCTTGTTGTTTGCGGGTGTTTGATTTTCTGCGTCGTACTGATATTAACAACGGCAGCGCCATTATTTTCCACTAACTCCGTAAAGTCCGGAAGCTCACGGGCATTGGCCGTGGAAAATGTCATAACAAAAAACAGCAGCCCTAAATAAAGGACTTGATGTGTAGCAACTTTAGCACGCACCGTAATTTCTCCTGTAATACGTTGAGTTAAAAAAAACAAACTCTTATTCTGATTGAGTGATGATGGTTAATGGTTTTGGTCGATGATAATATTAGGTAAGGATTTTGAAATTCGGTTCAATATTAATTGTTTTTGTTTGCCTCAAAAGCACAGGTTGATACCTCGGATCATTGGCAATGGAAACACTAAATCGTCTTATTGCAACAATACTGACGACGAAGCCCAATAATGCACTAAGAATGCTAACCCCATCGTTATAAGGTAATGTAAAATAATTTGATAGCATTTCACCAGCAATGCCAAACACTATCATTGCTAGCAAGGGTACTGCATACACAGCAACTGAGCCTTTCACAAAGGCGCTTTCATCAAGACCGATAACAACCGGCTGCCCCACAGTGACAGGGAACGTTTTTAGAACCTGGACTACTGTACGCTTCTTACCGACGGCTTTTTGCAATAAAGAAGTGCCACAACCTTTGTTGGCAGCACATTGTCCGCATACCGAACGCCGTTGTGTTTCCACCATAACGGTTGACGAATTGACGGCAACGACAATGCCTTCTTCTTCAACCAAGTTTATAACCTCTATTGATCACGTTATGTATTGGAAGCCCTATTGAGTACTTTACTTAAAGCTTTATTTATAAAAAATTGAATCAGCGATCATTTGCACCGTCTGCTGTGGTACTTCGCCAACGACAGTAATCTGGTGCTCATTTAAAACGGAACCATATATATTTACCGCACCCCGACGTGAAGCGCCCACAAAACCATGCTTCGCGGCATTGGGCTGCTCTATATAAACTGATATAGATGCCAGGCCATCAGATACCACGATGTAATCAACCGGCTCACTATTATTGGGCATCAGCTGCTTGCTCCTACCCGTTATACTAAAACCGATGGGAAGTTCTTTTATTTGCCACACCGAGTTGGCCGTCAGTTCAACACTCGATTTTGCACTTCCATCATGCCAGGTAAAGCTTTCACCGGAAACATCAGGCTTCAGCATTTGTTGCGGTATATCCTCAACAACCTCTAATTGTACAAACATGAGCTGTTCCAGGACTTTGCCTTTGGTATCCACTAAATCAGACTTGAGCAATAAACTACTTTCCTTATCAACCCAGAAACGATACCCATAACGATAGCCGTCCTTTGGCCGGATAGCAATAATTGTCGCCTCCCGCCCTGCCACCCGCCCAAGACCCTCAATATCAAATTCATACTGACTACTAAAATCAGCGAAACTGGAGGTTAATTTGGCCAGTAAATGGTTGTTAAATCGCCGTGATCCGACGTGAACTGATTGGCTATCAGGCAAATAACAGGTAACGGTGTCATTATCACGGATAACTTCACGCGCGTCACCGCTCAAATGCACAAGACGCTGGTATTCACCGTCACTATCCTTTTTGTGTATTAGCTTTAAGGACTCGACATTACCATCATTAACGTAAATCAACGTACCATGATAGTTGAGCATGCGAAGTGCCGTGCTCATTTTATTCAGGTAACCTAATGCTGAATTGGTATCGGTGGCCAGCGGGTCATTCTGGTTTCTACTCGGATCAGATTCATTTCGCGCCTGTCCTGGATTTTGCTCAGCCCATACTGGTAAAACGGATACCAACAACTGAACCAATAAAACAAAACGTTTCACCGCTGAACCTTCACTGCTGAGCCTGAGCTTTTCCAATATTATGAGCATGGTCCAAGGATTGTTGAGATGATGTCACGATACGGGCGGAAGATATTATCTCATGCACACCGGCACCAGATACACTTCGGCTATGATCGAGCAGGTATTTATGCAACTTGGGATTAAATTGAATAACTGGATTTACTTGATGAAAGGGTTTCTGGGGTACGCTGCTGGTTGCGGAGGCATTGGAAAAGCCAGAGCTTGGTTGGACAACCATCATGGAGTCAATATTCCCCTGAGGACCAGCGTTTACCGCTGCCACTTTGGGCCTGACCTCTCCCAGACGCATAAATTCGGTATCAACAGGTATTTTTGCAAGCTGGGGCATTTCCTTATCCTGATTTTGTGACTGGACGCCAATGACAGCGATTGTTGCGACTGAAGCAGCAATCGCAAACCCGGACATACGCTTGAAGACCGAGGTTTGTACATTTGATGGAGTGGATTGGGTACTACTTGGGGTTGGGGCAAGTATGGTAGGCTCTGATTCAATGGCCGACATGACTGATGCTGAAAACCGTGTGTGCAGGGCGTCCGGCAACCGGCTTCGCATGGAATCGCTAATAACATGATAGCGTTCCCAGCTTTGTTTTAAGTCCTGATCGTTGCAGAGGTGGTCCAGAAGCTGATTTGCATCTTCTTTATCCAGTTCGCCATCTACAAATGAAGAAAGTTGCTCGCATTTTTCAATTGTCATATTTACATCACCCGTGTACCAAACATAAGCCTAGCGTTAAACAGACACTTGACAAAGTTAGACAAGCGCTAACTTAACTCGTGCCATATTAATTTCTTAATATTTTCTCATCAGGTACTACTAACTCACCTGTTTCGAATCCAGCATTTTAAAGCGGTTTTTGGCCGTGAGTGGCATTAAAACAATGCACTCTCACCCTGCCAATTACCCCCTTACTATCCTAATAAAGGGCTTAGTGTTTTATCGATCGCTTCCCGTGCCCTGAAAATGCGAGACCGAACAGTGCCCACAGGACACTCCATTGCCTCTGCAATTTCCTCGTAACTTAGACCTTCGATTTCACGCAAGGTAATTGCAGTGCGTAAATCATCAGGAAGACCCTCGATCGTTTTAAACACCATTTCCTGAATTTCGTCTCGCCGCGCCAAGTGTTCGGGTGTTGCATACTCTTTCAGCGCCGACTCGCCTTCAAATTGCTCGGCGTCCTGCACCTCAATATCAACATTAGGCAGTCTCCTGCCTTGGGCAACTAAATAATTCTTGGCTGTATTAATCGCTATGCGGTACATCCATGTGTAAAAGGCACTATCACCCCGAAACTTCGGCAGGGCTCGATATGCTTTTATAAAGGCCTCCTGTGAGACGTCATAGACTTCATGTTGGTCTTTAACAAAGCGCGAAATAAGCTTGATAACCTTATGCTGGTACTTACGCACAAGAATATCAAATGCTGATTTATCACCTCGCTGCACTCTTTCGACGAGTGTCTGATCCACGCTTTTTTCGCCCATATGGGCTAAAACCCCTTTTCAACAAGGCAGACTCCATTTGCCTTACATTCCTAGACAATCCGATCATAAGATAGTTCGCCAGTTACCAACCTTGCTGGTTGTGGTTATCGGCGCCGCCTAATTCAAGTAACTTAAGGCGCACATAATAAGTCAAAACCCGTGTCGGGAGCGAATACCTTATGATTTTTTTATTAATTTCACCCATTTCACATAATTTCGACGGGCAGACCGTATTGTACATACTCTGAACTCACACGCCATATTTTTCGAACATTATCGTTTCAATGACTGATTCAATGTTCAATGATTGTTTCAATAATTGCTTCAGTGATCGTATCAGTTACTTAGACTCTCACTCAAACGGAGGGGAAACGGTGAGAAATCTGAGCTGAATATGCCAAAACAATGACGTATAGATCATCTTTTTCGGCATAAGTTTTATCAACGTTAATTTTTTTTATGCCAATTGTTCCTTCTTTGGCCCATTCGGCGGTAAAATGCTGTTGTTTAATAAAAAATTAGGTACTCTAAGCTGCAATACAATCGATTACATTGAGATTTATGACACCAACACATCAATATGACGTACTCATCCTGGGCAGCGGAGCCGCTGGATTAACGATGGCTTTAAAGCTGGAACCCCATTTAAAAGTCGCGGTGATCTCCAAAGGCCCGCTAGACGAAGGTTCCACGCGCTATGCTCAGGGAGGCATATCTGCCGTACTGGACCCCGCAGATTCAATAGATTCGCACATATCTGACACCCTCAATGCGGGTGGCGCACTGTGCGACGAAGCGGTAGTTCGGTATGTGGCAGAACATAGCAAGGAGCAAATTCAATGGCTTGCGGACCTCGGTGTGCCATTTACTCAAGAAGAAGCGCCAGCAGAAAATCGAAATGAACCGCACGATAACGCAGAAAAAACTGATAATGGCGTGCAGTGCGCCTATCACCTGACCCGCGAAGGCGGTCACAGCCACCGCCGGGTGGTGCATTGTAAGGATGCCACTGGTTCCGCATTGTCAGACACTCTGATTAACGCCGTCAGGCAACGCGGTAATATACATTTATTTGAGAATTATATTGCGGTTGACTTAATCTCCAGTGCAAAACTGAATTTAAGCCCACAGCGTATTCTGGGTGCTTATATACTGAATAAAGCGTCTGGGGATACCGAGGTTTTCCAGGCCCGCTCAGTGGTATTGGCAACGGGGGGTGCCAGTAAAGTCTACTTGTATACCACCAATCCCGATGTTTCCACCGGAGATGGTATCGCTATGGCCTGGCGCGCCGGATGCCGGATTGCCAATATGGAATTTATTCAATTTCATCCTACCTGCCTGTATCACCCCCATGCAAAATCTTTTTTAATTTCTGAGGTAATTCGAGGTGAAGGTGGTCGCTTGTTATTGCCCGATGGCACACGATTCATGGAAAAGATTGATCCCCGTGCCGAATTAGCCCCCCGAGACATCGTGGCCCGCGCCATCGATCATGAAATGAAACGCCTGGGCATTGACTGCGTATATATCGATATTAGCTTCAAACCCAGTGATTTTGTACGCTCACATTTTCCCACCATCTACGAGCGTTGCTTGGCATTTGGTTACGATATCACTAAAGACCCGGTTCCCGTGGTGCCTGCGGCACATTACACCTGTGGTGGCATAATTACCGATTTAAATGGCCAAACCGATGTTGACCGGCTTTATGCCATTGGAGAAACCGCCTGGACAGGGATGCATGGCGCAAATCGCATGGCCAGTAATTCGTTACTGGAGTGCCTGATATTCGGGGACGCCGCCGCCAAGGACATTAATGAGCGCCTGGACCAGACAGAACCCTTTACCAGCCTGCCAGTTTGGGATGAAAGCCGTGTAACAGACTCTGATGAAGAAATTGTAGTCGCACACAACTGGGATGAGTTGCGGCGCTTTATGTGGGATTACGTGGGCATCGTTCGCACCAACAAACGCCTGGAGCGAGCCATGCGGCGGGTAAACCTGTTGTCCCGTGAAATTTTCGAGTATTACAGCAACTTTCGTGTTTCCAACGACCTCATTGAATTACGCAACCTGGTGGAAGTAGCAGAATTGATAATTCGCTCGGCAATGGCAAGGAAAGAAAGCCGGGGTCTGCACTACACCCTGGATTATCCGATGGCTGAGGCCGACGCACCACCCCGGAATACTATTTTAGTGCCCCCAAATTATCTTGAGCGTCCCCGTTAGCATACCAACGCAAACGTACCCTCAAATGCCTGAACACCGTCGCATCCATATTGTCAGTCAACAATACCAGTGCCTTACGACGCTGATACCACGGCACGCCGTGGATAACAAAATTCAACACCGTAAGCTTTGGATGAACAAACGAGCCAGCCAACAAGCTTGCTTGGTAACTTGAGTCAGGCTCACGACCCTGTGAACCTATAAATACCCACTTATCGTCGGCGTCCCAGACTACGTTATTCCAACCTACGCTATTAAAGTCCGATTGCCCCCACCTCGGCGACATCAGGGTCACTAACGTGTGTGGAAACCAATGCCACCTGCCCCCGAAGGTCAGTATAAAACTGACAATGACGGCAATCGCCATGGCAATCCGAATACCTGGCGATAAATCCAAAGGCAAAACACAGAGCAGTGCCCCAAGATGCATAAATATCAGAACGTAAGACAGCGTTGCCGACGGTTTTAGTTCAATGTGCAGCGGACTGGCGTATTTTTGCGACGACATTTGCGACCCCAGGATCGGTGGGCACGGTGCGCCCCATTAAATATTCCAATAGCAGATTGTCAGAATAAGTCAGCAATGATTCAAATGCGGTCAGTTCCGTATGAGATAACTGATCAAAATCAGCCTTAAAAAACCCCTGTAATAAATTATCGAGCTCCAGCATGCCGCGGCGGCATTGCCAGTACAAACGCGATTTTTTTTCCTTGTTAGTTGAACCGCTTTGCATGACTATTTCCGCTGGTTAATCCGTGTATCACGCTCACATTAATCACTTTTTAAAGTGATATCTAAACGGACTGCTTTAGCATTAATTTGCGGATATTGCCGATTGCCTTGGTGGGATTTAGCCCCTTCGGGCAAACATCGACGCAATTCATAATGGTGTGACAACGGAATAAACGATAAGCACCTTCCAAATCCGCCAGGCGCTCCTCGGTGGCCTGGTCCCGACTGTCCGCTAAAAAACGCCAGGATTGTAACAAAGCAGCTGGGCCACGAAATTTATCGGGATTCCACCAAAATGAAGGACAGGCAGTAGAGCAACAACCGCATAAAATACATTCATATAATCCGTCCAGTTCATCACGCTGTTGTGGCGTCTGATGATACTCCACTTCGGGTTCAGGATCATGCACAGTTAAATAAGGCTTAACGGCGCGGTATTGATGATAAAACTGTCCCAAATCCACCACCAGATCACGAATCACCGGCAGACCCGGCATTGGCCGAATTTCTACAGGCTCCTTTAAACTATCAAGGGGCGTTATGCAGGCCAGACCATTTCGGCCGTTCATATTCATGCCATCAGAACCACACACGCCTTCCCCACAGGAACGACGAAATGTCAGAGACTCATCCTGGGTCGCCTTGATTTTCAACAATGCATCCAGCAGCATCTCACCGGATTCAATGTCATCCAGGGTATACTGCTGCATGTAGGGCGCTTTATCGGTGTCCGGATTGTATCGGTAAATGGAAAATTGCATCAGTCAGGTCTGTCCTGTTTTTAGACGTTAAGTATTAACGAGGTAAAAATAGAGTGTTGCGCATTTAGTATAAACATTGACTGTTGCACATCACTGAAACCCTCGGCGCACTAATATACCCTCTTCTTCGGCGGAAATGCCTCCACACTTAAGGGCTTGGTCCGCACCGGCTTGTAGTCCAGCTGTTTGCCTTCTTTTGAATATAAGGTGTGCTTCATCCAATGAGCGTCATCGCGCTCGGGAAAATCAACCCGTGAGTGCGCGCCGCGACTTTCCTCCCGAGCCTCTGCACTGATCACGGTCGCCAGCGCAAGATCCACCAGATTCTCCAATTCCAGCGCTTCAATTCGGGCGGTATTAAACACCTTGCTATGATCCTTAATACGTACATCATCGAGGCGCTTCTCAATGGCTTTAATTTTTTCAACGCCTGCCACAAGTATATCCCGGGTACGAAAAACACCGCAGTGGTCTTCCATTTCCTGTTGTAATTCATCCCGCAAGGCATCTACCGATTCACCATCACCCCGCTGATCCCATCGCGCCAAGCGTTGCATGGCATGATCCACGCTGGCTGAGCTTAATGGACGGTGATAACGATTTTCCTTCAAATAGTCAATAATATGATTCCCGGCTGCGCGGCCAAATACCACAATATCCAGCAACGAATTCCCTCCCAGGCGATTCGCGCCGTGCACTGAAACGCAGGCACATTCGCCTACAGCATACAACCCTGGCACGGGTTCCTCAGCACTTTGCCCCAGTGGTGCAACCACCTGCCCAAAACGGTTGGTGGGTATGCCCCCCATGGTGTAATGTGCTGTGGGGAAAATCGGAATCGGCGCTTCAATGGGGTCCACGTGGGCAAAGGTTATCGACATATCACGAATACCGGGCAGCCGTTTTTTAATCACATCCACCCCCAGGTGATCAAGCTTTAACAACACATGATCGGCCTTGGGACCACAGCCGCGGCCTTCGCGCACTTCGACGGAAATTGCACGGCTCACCACATCTCGACTGGCCAGGTCTTTGGCATGGGGGGCATAACGTTCCATAAAACGTTCACCATCCTTATTAACAAGATAACCGCCTTCGCCCCGCACACCTTCGGTAATCAGCATACCCTTGCCGGCGATTCCGGTGGGGTGAAACTGAAAAAACTCCATGTCCTGTGCCGGAATTCCCGCCCGCAAAGCCATCGCAATGCCATCACCGGTATTAATTCGGGCATTGGTATTGGTGCGAAACAATTGCCCCACGCCACCGGTGGCCAACAAGGTGGTTTTAGCTTCGATAATTAGGGGTTCACCGGTCTCGATCTCCAGCACCAGCGCACCCAGCAAATAACCGTCGTCGTCTTCTAATAAATCGATGGCAAAAAATTCATCAAAAAAATGGGTTTTAGCACGTATATTTTGTTGATATAACGCATGCAAAATAGCATGGCCAGTGCGATCTGCCGCCGCACAGGTACGCGCTGCCTGGGCGCCACCGAAATCCTGACTTTGACCGCCAAAAGGACGTTGATAAATTTTACCATTATCCAAACGGGAAAACGGCACGCCGGAATGCTCTAACTCAACGACACAATTGGAGGCGGCACGACACATATATTCAATGGCATCCTGGTCCCCCAGATAGTCGCTGCCCTTAACGGTGTCATACATATGCCAATGCCAGTTATCGGGTAACACATTGGCCAACGCCGCATTCATTCCCCCCTGCGCTGCAACCGTGTGGGAACGGGTCGGAAAAACCTTCGATACCACTGCCACATTAGCCTCGGCCCGTGATAATTGTAATGCCGCCCGCAAACCGCCGCCGCCGGCGCCGATAACAAGTGCATCAAACTTTCGTTTTGGAATATTTATTGGCGTGGCCATGTTATTTTAATTTTCGAGTTAGTATCATTTTTGTTATTACCAGTCCGTTGTTGTCAGCATTAAACGTTTCCTGATTCATAAATTCCTAACAAAGAATCCCCTGATAACTAATATTCAACCGCTTTCAGTAGTACCAATAGCACCCAGAGCCCCATCGCAAGCAACAGCACGGCTAATGCCACTAATTTAATCATGCGTAACCAAAACGGCTTTACATAATCCATAATAATATCGCGGCAACCAACCCAGGCATGCAATAACAGAGCGAAAAAGAACAAACCCACGACAACGTTATTAATGGGATTGGCAAGCCAGGCGGTCCACGGTTCAAACCCAGTTGACTGACGCATAGCAACACTAACCGCGATGTATAACAAAAACACCACCATATACACTGCGCTGAATCGCTGTATTACCCAGGCTCTTAGTCCGGTTGATAACAGTTTGCTCATAATGGTTTTCTTATCATCGCTTTATGAGTTTATTCATGTGCTTTGATGCAATCACAGTACGATACCCACCCCCCACAAAGCACAGATCAACGCCAGTGCGTGCACTAGCCATGCGGAGCGTCTTGCACTCGCTTTCAATATGCCAATATCAACATCGATCAGTAAAAACCGAATTCCCGCAAAAAAATGATGACTAATGGCCCAAATGCCAATAATCAGTAACATTTTTGCCAGCGGATGTGTTAACAATTGCATCAATGCATCATATGACTGCTCACTGTGCAGGGACCGCTGCAGCAAATAAACCACCACCGGTATTAACATAACCAACAACACCCCGGAAACACGGTGCGCTATTGAGGCAACCGCCGTTACCGGCATGCGGATCTTGAACAGATTGAGGTGCTTGGGGCGTGTTTTATTATTATTCATTAAGATCAAGTGTATAACATGAATTGCAAAGATCCAGTATTACCTTTCTCCTTGGTATCGGCTATGATTCAGCTTGGGTGCTTATCAGGCGACATTTCCCATAATTTCCCCAACAAATTGATCATATTTACGACAACCGTTATCAACCCAGTAGGCGTACAATGAACAGTAACAACAATTGGCTCGAATTCTTAAAACCCCAAAATGCTCACATTGAAAACGATGTGGTTGAACATTTTGGCGATAAAGACGCAGAAATCGCTGCAGCCCTCAGTAAAACCGTGTTGTGCGACCTCAGTCACATGGGGTTTATTTCAGCAGAGGGTGCCGACGCGCAGCAGTTTTTGCAAAACCAGTTAAGCAACGATGTTAATCACGTAACCGTCAACCACAGCCAACTCAATGCCTATTGCACCCCTAAGGGCCGGGTGCTCACCCTATTCCGTCTACTGCAGCATCAGGATAAGTATATATTGTTTCTACCCAAAGAGCGTATTGAGGCAACATTAAAGCGCCTGCGCATGTATGTGCTGATGAGCAAAGTAACATTACAGGATACCAGTAATGAATTGGTTGCCATCGGACTGGCAGGTAAAGATGCCGAGTCACAGCTTAAACAGTTTGTACAAACTCCGCCGCAAAATTCAAATGACGCCACTCATAGCGACGGTTTGAGTGTTATCAAAGTGCCAGGGCGATCGGCACGGTATCTCATAGTGGGCAACGTCGAGAAAGTAGGCGCATTGTGGAATCAACTTAAAGCGAATGCAACGCCCTGTAGTCACCACGTCTGGTCCCACCTTGATATCCAATCAGGGGTGCCGCAGATTTACGAACAAAATGTCGAGGCATTTGTGCCACAAATGCTGAATTTGCACAGCATTGATGGTGTCAGTTTTCAAAAAGGCTGCTACCCGGGACAGGAAGTGGTGGCCAGAATGCATTTTCTGGGCAAACTAAAACGCCGCATGTATCTGGCCCATGTCGACGGCCCTCCTATGCCCGCGCCTGGCGATCTGCTTTTTGCCGATAATGACGCGTCAGATCAAGGCGTTGGCAGGGTGGTCGATGCACAGCGCAATCCCAATGGCGGGGTTGATATGCTTGTGGTACTGCAAATTGCCAGCACAGAGAAAGGTGCCATACACCTAAAAAACAACCAGGGTCCCCCTATAAATCTTAAAGATTTACCATATACAGTCGAATTAGAAAGAGAAGGCAAACAATCCTGAAAGGCTAAACCGCTTGTTGATTAACCCTGCGGTTTGACCGTATTGCCTGAATCAGTGGTGACGTAACCCCACTAACCCATCGTGTTGGTCATAAATGGCTCTGGCAATGCAAAATTCGGCAAATAATTCAATTCAGCAGCAAGCAAGTAAGCAAAACGCCGCTGAAAACACCATGAATGTGGATAAATTCATTGGCGATATCCTGTCTGACTTACGGGAAAATAAACTCGAACTGCCCACGCTCCCGCAGGTCGCGGCAAAAATAAATCATATTGTCTCGAATCCCCGCTCCCGCGCCAAAGACGTGGCTCAAATCGTCTGCGCCGACCCGGCATTATCAGCAAAATTGCTGCAAGTCGCGAATAGCCCGATGATGAGAGGCGATAAAAATATTGACAACATACAGACCTCGATCACCCGCATGGGCACCAACATGGTGCGCAATGTCGTCACTTCGTTCTTAGTCAAACAATTATTCAGCACTAAAGTGGCTAGCCTGCAAAAACGCATGACGGCGATCTGGACCCACAGTGCGCATGTTGCGGCGATCTGCCATGTACTCGCCAGCCGGTTCAGCACGTTACCCCCGGATGAAATCATGCTCACGGGCCTGTTGCACGACATTGGCAAATTACCTATTTTAGCCAAAGCAAAAGAATTACCTAATTTACAGGCAAATGAAAAGACACTTGACTGCGTAATTGAAAAATTACATTGCCCGTTGGGAAAGGCCATATTACAGGCCTGGAATTTTCAGCCGGCTATCGTGCAAGCTGCCGGTGATCACGAAAACCTGCGCCGAAATTCAGCCGAGTTAGATCATACCGACATTGTCCTCATTGCCAACCTGCATAGTCACATGGGCAAACCATCCGCAAAAAAAGTGGACTGGACGCAAATACCGGCATTCGCAAAAATGGATCTGGACCCCGAAACCAGCATTGGCGTATTAGAAGAAGCGCGGGATGAGATAAAAGAAATTCAAAAAATACTCGCGACATAGAATCGCCATTGTCTATAACCAACGATAACTATTGCTCAGTATCGCCTTAGCCACTGGCATGTTCCGTTGTTTTAAACCGTAACTCGTTATTACGTGTCACGAAAAAGTACCCGTCAACAAGCCGTTTGCCATAATCGGTAATGCGGTATACGTTGGGCTTCTTAATCAACATTTTCCGGCCATTACAGTCAACCGATATATTGCCATGCACATCAAAACTAACATTGCTGTTCCCGGCACCAAAAATCTTAACCCGCATGGCACTGGTATTCGCGTCTCTTGCCAGTACAAAATCATAATACAGCTGTTTCTGTTTACCATGAAAATAAACATCGATACCCGGAAATACGTTGGAATACTTTAACTCCAAAAATGTGGTGGCCTCTAACGATAGGTTGTTACTGGCATTACTGCCAGCTTTGTTACCGGCATTGTAACTAGCATTACTACCGGCGTTGCCGCCAGCAACAGCAGGGCGCCCGGCATCGCCACGCCCCGGTTTTTCCACATGAGTCGGGTGAACGCCTGTTATACCGGTTTCGGCATTGGAAGCCACAAACATAACACCCAACTGAGAAACATTGACACCATTTTCATGCTGGGTATCACCCCCTAACGGATTATCCACATTATTCTCGTTGCCAATATTATTTTCATTGACAGCGTCATCGGCATATAAATTCAACAATACCGCATGATTTTTAAATAACAAATCATATTGATAACCTTTTGAATAATATTTAACACCATCCTCAAAGGCCCCGTTGTTCGAATGAAAGTACATGGGGAACTCAGCAAAGAACTCAGCAACACTATTAAACCCAGGACTGGGCGCAGCGGATTTATACAGTGAAAATAAAAATAATGCGACGGAGGAAAACAGTAAAACGACTGTCAGGATATACAACCATCCGACATGTAAGCTGAAAAAATTGCGGCTAATCCGTGCCACGTTCACTCTCCCTGTTAGATGGCTAAGGTGTGATTAACAGTGCCTACCCGCTAACCAGTGTTAGCCACTGGCATCTGGCCACTCACCCCCTCGCCGGGCGACATAGATAAGGGTATTATACCGGCCTGGTTATTGCGGAATAACAATGAATGGTCAATATTCCGTAATTGCCACCATACCGTAATAGTCCATATGTCGCTTAACACACATTGTGAATACCCAATAACGCGCCGTATAAATGATCAATACGGCCAAACTATGTGCAGCGGATTCAGGACCAATCGTTATACTAACGAAAATTCAAGGGAAAGAAAGTGCTCGAAGCGATAAATTGCCATTAATTTTATTATTTGACGGATACAATTAGACGGCGCAACACGGCCTAAAGCCAATATTGGCCATCTAATCAAACCTTTAAATACGCTTATTCATCAAACTTGTCATCTGCTATTCTCACGACCGGGCGCTGGGCCGCATATGTGGATGTAGCACAATGCGACCTATAGTATGACATATAGCCTCTATCCACACTTCGGTGCAAATACTAAGATAACTTTGAAACCCCCACCATTCAAAGCGTTATAATATCTATTATTAAAACAATCTCTTAACTAACAACCATTAAATACAATTTAATAATTACGTTATTGAGTTATTTTACTCAATAACGTAAAATAGCTCAATGTCAGGATTTCAGCGCCAACACGTTGCAACACTACTCGCCCGTCTTTCAGAGACACCTGAGCGACTAATTGTTGTTTCTGGTCCACGACAGACCGGAAAAACCACTCTTGTCAAACAATCCCTTGATCAGATCAACATGGGAGGTCGCTATGTATCTGTCGACGAGCCGGTAACTAACGTACCTTCAGCACCGTTCGACAAACAAATGCAAGTCGCCACCCTATCTACCGCACATGATGAAAAATGGTTGATTCATGAGTGGGAAAAAGCTCGAATAGATGCTGACCACGCCGAGGAAAAAGCCCGAAGAAACGGCGATCGCTCCGAACGCGGTTTCTTCGTGCTTGTGTTGGACGAGGTACAGAAAATTCGCCAATGGTCAGAAACGGTCAAGGGCCTCTGGGATGCGGACCGCGCTGCCAATCGCTGTTTGCATGTGGTAATTCTCGGCTCAGCACCACTACTCATGCAAAAAGGACTTACTGAAAGCCTTGCAGGACGGTTCGAGTTGATTCGCGTTAGCCACTGGACTTTCCAAGAAATGGTTGGCGCCTTCCGATTTGACCTATCGAGCTATATTTATTTTGGTGGTTACCCCGGAGCGGCCCATCTCATTAAAAATCAACCACGCTGGCGTGAATATATCCGTTCTTCGCTGATCGAGCCTAACATAGAAAGAGACATCCTTTCGATGACCCGAGTGGATAAACCTGCCTTACTCAAACGAGCCTTTGAGCTTGGTAGTAGTTATTCCGGGCAAATTTTATCTTACACAAAAATGCAGGGGCAACTACAAGATGCAGGTAATACCACAACACTGGCACACTATCTGGATTTGCTATCGAACGCCGGTTTGCTGACCGCGCTTCCTAAATATGCTGGGCAACAACACCGGCGCAGGGCTTCCAGCCCAAAACTTAATGTTCTCAATACCTCGTTCATGGTGGTGAGTTCCGGATATTCCTTCGAGGAAGCCCAGGCGGATCGGACGTTTTGGGGAAGACTGGTAGAGAGCACCGTCGGTGCACATCTATTTAATACAGGCACTCCGGATATCAAACTGTATTATTGGCGCGAAAGCCCACACGAAGTGGACTTTGTCTTGGAACTGGGACGCAAGTTAGTCAGCATAGAAGTCAAAAGCACTCCACGAGGCAATAATTCCAATGGCCTGACTGCCTTCCAAGAACGGTTTGCACCTGAACGCACCTTGCTGGTAGGTGATCAAGGTATTCCACTGGAGGAGTTCCTAACTCAGCCTGCAGCTCATTGGTTTAACTCATCCTGATGCACCTAGTCAAACGCACATGCACCGAAATCCCAGCAAACGGACAAGACAATTATATAAGCGTCGGTCCACGGTCGCTTTCGGCTTATCAGAATCAACCTGCCTATGTCTTACTCGGTGACCCCGGTGCTGGAAAGACAACAGCATTCAAACAAGCGGCCAATCGAGAAGATACCCTCTACGTCACTGCACGAGACTTAAACACCTTTAAAGATCGTCCCGAATGGCATGACAAAATCTTGTTCATTGATGGCCTGGACGAAATCCGGGCCGGATCGCATGACGCACGAACGCCATTTGATACGATCCGCGCACGCCTGGAACAACTGGGACATCCTCGTTTTCGTTTGTCTTGCCGTGAAGCAGATTGGTTCGGTGCAAGCGATAAAGAGCGCCTAAAATCCGTATCGCCAGATGGACAAATAACCATACTGCACATTGACCCGCTTTCTGAAGCCGATATTAGTGAGATCCTGAATCATAATTCCCAAGTGCAAAGCGCGGAAGAATTCATGCAGCGGGCCAAACAGAGAGGGTTAAACGAATTACTGACCAACCCCCAAATCCTCAATATGCTGGTTAAAGCAGTCTCCGATGGAAAATGGCCCGACACCCGCAAGCTGACATTCGAAATGGCTTGCCAGACAATCGTCCGGGAACACAATAACGATCATATTGGTGCAACACGTTCACAGTCTATCGACGTCAACCAACAACTGAATACTGCGGGTTATCTCTGTGCCGTTCAACTTATCGCAGGTAATGCCGGTTATGCCCTGTCAGCGGATGTGGCAAACAGTGATTTTCCGGAGCTGAACAATCCAGCTTTCGAGAATATTCAACAGCTTAATAATGTCGCTAAAACAAAGTTATTCAAGGCACCAATTGAAGGGCAGATCGTACCGGTTCACCGTCACGTTGCTGAATACCTGGCAGCCCGTTATCTTGCAGAAAGTATTGAGCATCAAGGTCTCCCGGTTGGGCGTATACTCGCGTTGATTAGCGGTGAAGATGGCGTTGTAGTGACTGAGTTGCGCGGCCTCTCCGCATGGTTGGCAGCCCTGTGCAAAAGCCAGCGTAGCGCAATTATCGAACCTGACCCTCTGGGTGTGGTGTTATATGGTGATGTTCAAGGCTTCACAAGCCAGGAAAAACGCCGCGTGCTGGATGGCCTACAAGCAGAGGCAACGCGCTACCCTTGGTTTCGTTCATCGCACTGGACAGCCTCCCCGTTTGGCGCCCTTGCCACACCAGATATGGAACAGGAGTTCCTTAATATCCTATCCGATCCGGGTCGCAGTGATACGCATCAGGCCCTCACTGAATGTGTACTAGATGCTTTGGCGCACGGCACCAAGTTCCCTCAACTAGACGACATCTTACTGAACATCGTATGTGATGCAACTTGGTCCTCGCACATTCGGCGAGCGGCACTTAAGGCTATCCAGCGCAATGGTGAAGGAAATCCCGGTACTGCAACCCAATTAAAGAGGCTGGTGACTGACATAAACAATGGAACTATAGCTGACCCTGAAGACGATCTCTTGGGAAACTTGTTGACGCCACTTTACCCTCAATCGATTTCAGCAGCTGAGGTATTGGGTTATTTTCACGCACCTAAACGCCTAAATTACCACGGCAGCTATCTAGCGTTCTGGCACCACAAACTTCTTGATCAATCGACTGACACCCATGTCAGCGTATTACTTGATAAACTTGCTGAGCGAGCGGACATCATGCAGCAAACGCTAAGCGACTATCATTTTCACGATTTAACCATTGGATTGTTGATACGGGGGTTAAAAGCATACGGTGAGTCCATTAATATGGAAAGACTCTACGAATGGCTCGGCGTTGGTTTGGATAAAGATGGCTGGAATCATATTGCAGAAATGGCACTCAGTTCTGATATCCGCTCCTGGTTAGAGGCACATCCGGAATTACAGAAAGCGGTGATTGGTATTGGGCTTAACCGCTGTACTGAATTCCAGCATGTTGGACATTGCATGGTTAAAATAAAGCAACGTCTGTACCATGCCAGTCCACCCGCAGACTACGGCCAATGGTGCCTGCTACAAATGCAAACAACCATCAATGGCAGCGTGTCCCACTATCTATTGCGGGAAGCAGTCAGCACCCTTTTCGATCAGCGCGGCAATACCGGTCTTACCCTGGAAATAATCGAGGAAGCGGCCGCCCAGGAATCAAAATACAACACTTGGCTAAGCGAGATGCTCGTTTGTAGTCTTAACCCTGAAGAACGGGAATTCGTCCAAAAAAGTCACCTTCGAAGAGCAACAAGGCGCAAGGAAGAACAGGGTTGGCTGGATTACGTCAGGTCCAGTCAAATTGAATTGCGTGCCGGACAAGCCTACCCCAATTTATTACATAATTTAGCCGCTGCCTATTTTGGCCATTTGCACATTGGAGGCAACTCACCACTAGAGCGGCTGCTGAGTTTTCTCGACCACGACGAAAACCTGGTACAGTCTGCTTGCAAAGGGCTAGGTCACACACTTGATCGCGACGATATTCCGAGTGTTGCTGACATTATTCAACTTCATATCGAAAATCAAATACATCTTCTCAGTTGGCCTTACCTTGCGGGGCTGGAGGAGATTACTCGAGCATCGCCACACAGCATTAATCAATTAAATGATAAACAAATTCGACAAGCAATAGCCTTTTACTTGACCAATGGTGCTGGCGAGGACCCGCTTTGGTATAAGTCGCTGCTGGCATCGCGTCCAGACTTGGTAGCCGAGGTTATGAAAGCGCACGCTACTGCAGCACTACGCGCCAATAAACGCCTAACAAAGGGGCTCTATGAACTAGCCAATAATGATACTTACAAACAAGTCGCCCGGTTGGTATCTTTGCCTCTATTAAAGTCCTTTCCGGCGCGCAGCACCAACCAGCAACTCCCCGAGCTGGATGAATTGCTGAAAGCGGCAATGTGTTACGCCGACAAACAGGAACTTCTGGTGCTGAACGAGGAAAAGCGTAACCTTCGCAGCATGAATGTCGCGCAGCGCGTTCACTGGCTGGCAGCTGGCCTGACACTGGCGCCCGAACAATACCTGGAGCCACTCACTAATTTCATCGATGGACAGGAGAAACGGGTCCAACACCTTGCTGGTTTTTTTGCAGATCAGCTTGACCAAAGGTCGCCACTCGATGACCTACCAATATTAGCGCTTGACTTGCTTATACGCCTCATCGGCAAACACTTTTCACCTTACTTGCTGCAGGGGACAGGCTGGGTTTCACCGGCAAGGAACGCCGCCGACTTAATATCCCGCCTAATTAGCTGCCTGGGCGCACAACCCGCGAAGGAGGCCACTAACATGCTAGAGGCTCTGCTAGCCAATAGCAATTTACACCGCTGGCAGACCGCTCTGCAACGTGCCCAATTCGAACAACGTGCAGCGCGACGCGAAGCGTGTTTCCGCCATCCGGATATCCGACAAGTCAGCTATACATTGAAAAACCAGTCGCCCGCAAATACCGGTGATTTGGCAGCATTGACCACAGACGTCCT
>Ga0316204_10002144_pt1 | contig 46881 bp, 36 predicted proteins | sample 6monrhotite_MG_2_FD_205661 | JGI IMG/M metagenome (GOLD analysis project Ga0316204, IMG submission 205661) | Microbial mat bacterial communities from mineral coupon in-situ incubated in ocean water Damariscotta River, Maine, United States -... | ecosystem: Environmental > Aquatic > Marine >... | reverse complement strand
ACCTCGACCTCGACGGACACCTTGGGCAATGTCAGTGACAGCGCCTCGACCACCACCAACCTCAGTGTGACGGTGACGCCGGTTGGCGACACCCCGGGCATCGCGGTTGTGGGCTCGGGTAGCGGTGTCGAAGACGGCACGGTGCCGGTTGGCGTGACGGTCACGCCGGTTGGCGGCGAGACGGTTGCGAGTGTGACGGTCACGGGTGTGCCTGCGGATGCGACGTTGTCGCTGGGCAGCCAGAACACCGACGGTTCGTGGACCATCTCGGGCGCCGATCTGGACGGCTTGGATGGCTTGGTGATGACGCCTGCGCCTGATTACGCCGGGACACCGACGTTGGGCTTTGCGGTTGAAACCTCTGAAGGCGGCACGGCGAGCGTGAGCGTTCCCGTGACGGTGACCCCGGTTGCCGATGCGCCGACGTTGAGCGCGACTTCTGAGGGCGGCGCGGAAGACACCGCGATTGCGCTGAACATCGCGACGGCGGAAACCGACGCGGATGGTTCGGAAGTGCTTTCCGTGACGATCAGTGGCGTGCCTGCGGACGCAAGCTTGAGCGTCGGCACCAACAACAACGACGGCACGTGGACGTTGACGCCGGAACAACTGACCGGTCTGACGATCACGCCGGCGGCGAACTACAACGGCACGATTGATTTGACGGTGACCTCGACCTCGACGGACACCTTGGGCAATGTCAGTGACAGCGCCTCGACCACCACCAACCTCAGTGTGACGGTGACGCCGGTTGGCGACACCCCGGGCATCGCGGTTGTGGGCTCGGGTAGCGGTGATGAAGATACCAACGTTCCGATCGGTATCACGGTCACGCCGGTGGGGGGTGAAATCCTCACCACGGTTGTGATCAGCGGTGTGCCGACGGGAGCGACGTTGTCTTTGGGTACCGACAACGGTGATGGATCTTGGACCATCGACGGTCCCGATTTGGCCGACCTTGGCAGCCTTACGATGACGCCTGTCGAACACTACAGCGGCACGCCGACCCTCGATATCACCGCCACGACCAATGAAGGCGGCACGGCGACGGTAAGCGCACCGGTTACGGTGGTGGCGGTCGCCGACGCACCGACGCTCGATGTGACCATCGGCGAAGGTGTTCCCAGCGATGTGACGGGCAGCTTGACCCTTGAAAACATGGGCCAAGCGAGCGCCGGTTATGAAAACACCATCGGTTGGTACCGCATGGACGAAAACGGCGAGCCTGTCGAAGGCGGCGTTGTTTGGGCCGACGCCAAGGAAAGCATCGGCGACAGCTTCACCATGGACGATGTCGATCCGAGCACCATCGGCTTCTTCTTGCTGTCCGATGGCGGCACCCAGAACCCTGGCTTGTCGAACGGTGAAAGCGTCACCTTCGCTCAAGATAGCAGTGGCACCTGGCAGGTTATGGATGTCGGCGGTAATGTGCTGGATTCAGCCTCTGGCGGTGGCTTGTTCTTCACCAACCCGACGCTGAACGCAGATGGCTACGATCATGAAGACGACAGCGCATCCATCGGCAACATGAATTGGGAAGACCTCAACGGCGGTGGCGATCAGGATTTCAACGATGTTAACTTGAACCTGACCAGCCAAGCCGGTAGCGGCACCAGCACCACTTCGTTCGATTTGAACATCACCTCGAACTTGGTCGATACCGATGGTTCCGAAGTCTTGTCACTGGTGGTGGCCGGTGTTCCGGCTGACGCCACGCTGTCGGCCGGTACGGACAATGGCGATGGAACCTGGACCCTGAGCCCGGATCAACTGAGCGGTCTGACCGTTACGGTGCCTGGTGATGTCGGGACTGATTTCAACCTGACGGTCACGGCCACGGCAACAGAGCCCAATGGCGACACCGCATCGGTGAGCCAGACGGTGACTGCCGACATGCCGGACGCGGTGATCCCGACGGTGACGATCGGTGCCAATGCATCCGGTGACGAAGATACGGCCATTCCGCTGGATATTACGGTCACCAATGCGTCCAGCGTCACGGTTGCAGGTCTGCCGGACGGCGCAACGCTGTCTGCCGGTACCGACAATGGCGACGGCACCTGGACGTTGACGCCAAGCGATCTGGACGGCCTGACGTTGACGCCGGGTGAGCACTTCAGCGGCACGTCGGATATGACCGTCACCGCGACGAGTACGTCTGGCGATACGGCCACGGCGACGTCAAGCGTCGAGGTGGTGGCGGTTGCCGATGCCCCGACATTGACGGTGTCGCTGGGTGAAGGTGAACAGGTCACGACGGATGGTGAAAGCACCGATGTCTCCATCGACGTCAACAACATGACGCAAACCGATGGCAGCTTCACCGTTACGGCGCGCACCGTTGACGAAGACGGAAACCTGTCGGAGGCCTCAGCCGAAAACCTGAGCGTCAATACCAGCCCTGTCGGGTTCGGTGTGACGGGCAGCGAAGGTTCTGGCGCAAGCACCGAACTGGGCTACGCAGGCGAGGGTGTTTCCGAGCAGATCATCGTCAATTTCGATGGCGATGTGTCGTCGGCGAGCGTCGAGTTTGCCTGGATGCACAGCGGCGAGACGGCTGAGTATGAAGTCTATCGTGATGGCGTCCTGGTCGGTCAAGGAACGGTCAATGGCGTGACCGATGCAATCGACCCGCCGGTCCAATTCACCGCAGCCGATGGCGGATCGTTCGACCAGATTGTGTTCTCGGCCCCCGATACCGGTGACGATTACTTGATCCATTCGATCAGCTGCACGGTCGTCGAACCGGGCGCTACCGTGACGGAATTCCCGCTCACCATCGAATCGAGTTTGGTGGATACGGATGGTTCGGAAACCTTGTCGCTCACGGTTGCGGGCATTCCGGATGGCGCGACGCTGTCTGCGGGTACCGACAATGGCGATGGAACGTGGAGTGTGAGCCCGAATCAATTGGGCGATCTGCACGTCACGGTGCCGAGCACTGTAGCGGATGATTTCGATCTGACGGTCTCCGCCACGGCGACCGAGCCGAACGGCGATACGGCGACCACGACGCAGTCGGTTACGGTCGATGTTCCGGAAATCCCGGATGAGCCGAGTGTCGATTCCGTGAACGCCACGGGTAACGAAGATACGACCATCGCGCTCGACATCACGGTTAGCAACGCCGACAGCGTGACCATCAGCAACATCCCGACGGACGGTACGCTGTCCGCCGGTACCGACAACGGTGATGGATCGTGGACGTTGACGCCTGATCAGCTTAGCGGGTTGGCCTTCAGCCCTGCTGAAGATTGGAGCGGTTCGTTCGATGTCGGCGTCACGGCGACCGCGGTTGGCGGTGCGACCGCGAGCGTCACATCGACTGTCGATGTGATTGCAGTGGCCGATGCCCCGACCTTGAGTGTGAGCGTCAGCGAATCGGATAGTGGCACCGGTGGTGGTGAAACGCTTGTTTCCGAAGACTTCAGTGACGGTGTTTCCGGTTGGGGCGGTGAAGTCTCGAGCTCCGACGGTAAGATGGTGATCGATCACAACGACACCGCCACAAAGAGCTTCGACTTCGGCACAGAAAATGCCGGTCAAACAGTCACCATTTCGTTCGATACCTCCGACTTCGGCGGTTGGGACGAAAGTGGCAGGTATGCGGATTACTTCACCATGTCGGCCAATGGTACGGAGGTTCTCAACACCACGGACGGTGACGCGAGCCATTCGATCACGGTCACCTTGGATGAAAATGGTCAGCTTCAGCTCGACATGTCCGTGGATGCGACCGCGTGTCAGGAAGGCCTGTATTTCGACAACTTCGCAATTGTCTCTGGCGATGATTGGGGTTCGTCCGATACGACGGTCTTCAATCTCGACATCACGTCGGCACTGGTCGACACCGACGGTTCGGAAACTCTGAGCTTTGAAGTGGCCGGCTTGCCGGATGGCGCGACCTTGTCGGCTGGCACCAACTCCGGTGGTACCTGGACATTGAGCCCGGACGACTTGAGCGGCTTGACCATCAGTGTGCCGAACACGGTGGGTGATGACTTCGACGTCTCGGTTTCCGCCACGGCGACCGAGCCGAACGGCGATACGGCCACCACGACGCAGTCGGTTACGGTCGATGTTCCGGAAATCCCGGATGAGCCGAGTGTCGATTCCGTGAACGCCACGGGCAACGAAGATACGACCATCGCACTCGACATCACGGTCAGTAACGCCGACAGCGTGACGATCACCAATATCCCGACCGATGGTACGTTGTCCACCGGTACCGACAATGGTGATGGATCGTGGACGTTGACGCCTGATCAGCTTTCTGGGCTGACCTTCACCCCGGCTGATGACTGGAGTGGATCGTTCGACGTTGGCGTCACGGCGACGGCGGTTGGCGGTGCGAGTGCGAGCGTCACATCGACGGTTGATGTGATTGCGGTTGCGGACGCACCGACGATCACCGCCGGTGCCGGTGATGCAGTCGAAAGCCGAGACGTCGATTATTCGGATGTTGCTTTCGGTGAAGGCGCGGGTAAAGACGCTGGTTCTGATGAAAAAGAAGTCGACCTCACGAGACGTGACGATTTCTGGGTCGGTGACGAGCGTGACAACGATGTCGATGGCGAAGGCGGCGAAGACGTTCTCGCCGGCATGGGTGGTGCCGATGAAATCGAAGGCGGTCGTGGCAACGACCTGCTGTTCGGCGGTGCCGGGTCCGACGACCTAGAAGGCGACGGCGGTAGCGACATCATCTTCGGCGGTTCCGGCAACAACGAAATCGAAGGCGGTTCCGGCGACGATTTCTTGATCGGCGGTTCCGGCAACGACGATATCGATGGCGGTAAAAACGATGACGTGATCTTCGCCGGTGGCGGCAACGACAAAGTCGATGGCGGTTCCGGTTCGGATGTCATGGTGCTCAGCGGTGCACGCGAAGATTACCTGTTCACCGAAATGCCGGGCACCAGCGGTCAGTACGTTATCGAACACCTGGACGGTGGCAACGATGGCGTCAATCTGGTTGAGAATATCGAGACCTTCCAGTTCACCGACGGTCAGTTCGGCTTGAACGATATGATGGCCAGCAACCCGGATGACAATTTGTTGCTGACCTACGACATCAGCATCGATACCGGACTTGCCGATACCGATGGTTCGGAAACCCTGACCGATGTTACGGTTTCCGGTGTTCCCGAAGGCGCAATGTTTAGCGCCGGTACGAACAACGGCGACGGTTCGTGGACCATGGGTGAAAACGACCTGAGCGGATTGACCCTGCAAGTCGACGAGACGGTGCAGCAGGACTTCTCGCTCAGCGTTTCGGTGACGTCGGTTGAAAGCTCGAACGGCGACACGGCGACCAGCACATCGTCCATCGATGTGGCGCTGCCGGAAGACGTCACCGTTGAAGGCGATACATCGGTCGATGCCTTGGATCCGCTGGCGGCGATGTTCGAAGACAGCGATACGCTGAACTTCGAAGGTGAGCAGTACGATATCAGCACGCTCACCGACGGCGACAGCAAGGACGACTTCGGTGGGGTTACGCCTCTTGGCGGCGGTTCATCCAGCGATGGTCAAGGTGGCGGCAGCGACGACACCTCGTATCAAGACGACAGCAGTGATGGCTACTCGAGCAGCGACAGCGGTACCGACGACTTTACGCCTGACGACAACTGCTAAGCGTCGCGACACAACACCTAAAGCAAATACGGCGGCTCATATGGCCGCCGTATTTGTGTTACAATAAGAGCTGCGGTGTGTTCGTCGTCACAGACAAAGGCATGAAGGGTGCGTTCAATAGGGGGGAGCAAGGAGTGAGTATGATATGCTGACTTTCGAAGTCATCGTTTATAATGAAAAAGTCCGAGAGCTTCTCCGTGAAGGAGAGCACCACAAGCGCTTCAGCGATGATTGGGGCGACAGTCATTATATTGAGATCAAGGCCGGCGACGAAAACAGTGCTTTGGCCAAGGTTGAGATGCGCTACCCCGAAAGGGATGGCTTTGTGGTCGAGGACATCTCACGAGCTTGATGCCATAGGGTTGAAGGGGACCTGTTATGGGTCCTGCCCTTAAGCATCCTCATCAGGTGTGGCTTCAGGGCGTTCGCGATAGTGCGCCCACTTTTCCTTGCCGTCGCGGTTTTCCAAGAAATTGATCAAGGCTGAAACCGGCTTGCGGTCGAATTTGCTGCCTGTGTCGGACAGCAAGATGTCGGAGACTTTTTCAAACGTCATCGCATCACGGTAGGCGCGCGCGCTGGCCATGCCGACGAAGGCGTTGGCGACCGCTAAGATACGCGCCGATGGCAAGATGTCTTCGCCACCTTTGCCCAAGGGGCCGGTGCCGTCCCAGGTTTCGCCCATGTCGCGGATGGTGTCGACGACGGGACCTTCGAAGGTGACGTCTTTGAGCAGATCGACACTGACCAGATAGCTGGATATCAAGGTTTGGCGTTCTTTTGGCGTCAAGTCGCCGGTCTTGATCAGCAGTTCCGGCGGAATGAAAATTTTACCCAGGTTCATCAAGCTGCCCGCGATGTCCACGGTTTTGGCCGCCAGATCATCTTCGCCCATTTCCAAGGCGATGGATTTGGCCACTTCGGCGACATGCTTGGAATGGTTGGCGGAGAAGGGATCGCGGCGATCGACGACGCTGACCAGCGTGTCGATCAGCTGGCGCAGCATTTTTTCGCTGCGACGGCGTTCACGGGTGAGTTCGGTGATATCTTCCAAAATCATCAAGATGCCTGGTGGGTGGTCGCGGTCGCCCCGCAGCGGGATGTGATCTGATTTGATCACCTGTAGGTCGTCGGCCTCGTCATCATCGTCGTCGCCAAAGACGTTGATGTGCATCGCGCGGCATGCGTCGCGGTCGTCGGTTTCTTGAAAACGCTTGAGAATCTTGTCGTTGATTTCGGCGTAGACCTGGGCCTTGATGGGGCCAATCACCGCGGCCATGGTCTTGCCGATCATATCTGCGGCGGGGATGCCCGCGTCGTGGGCGGCGGGTTCATTGGTGTAGGTGTAGACCGTATCGCCGCCCACCGCGACGATGCCCGCCGGGTGCGAGTTGGAAATCAAGTTCATGAATTTCGACAGGTTTTCAAACCGTTCGGCGGAGTCCTTGAAATTTTGTGCCGCCTGGGTAGCGCGCAACGACGAGCCGTGACGCCACACCGCGAACACCGAAATCGTGACGCCGACAATGATCAAGATGAACACGGTCAAAAGCGTGGTCAGGCGGGTTTCCGTTTCCGCCAGGGCTTCGGCGCGGTTGACTTTGCGCACCAAAACCCAAGGCGCGCCGGAAATGGGACGCGAGCTCATCAAAACTTCTTCGCCCAGATAATCGCGTTTGAGCGCAAAACCGCCGGGTGAATTGACCGCGTAGGCCGAGGCCAGTTCGGGCGTATCCATGGCCAGCGCGCGTTTCAACGCGGGTGTGCCGTCTTTCAACGGGGACAGATATTCCGCCGTGATGCCTTGTTTGCGCACCAGATAGGTCTCGGAGCTTTCAGACGTCTCACCCGGCTGCACCAGCTTTGCGTACAGGCCCTCATTGACGATCTTGATGCCGATCACCGCACCGATACCTTTGGCGCCACTGCCGTCGTCCTGGATGCCGTAGACGGGCAAGGCGAAGCCGATGGTGGGCTGGTTGGACGGGCCCATATAAATGTCGATGATCGTCGGTTCGCCTTGAAGGGCCTTCATGGCGGCGTCTTTGAGCTTACCGATCATCGGCGGCATGCCGGGCGACGAGGCTACCGGGAACCCTTCCGCATCGACCAGTCCCAGGCCGGCGACGCCCACACGTTCGATGTTGGCCGAAACGGCTGCGGCCTCCACGGGCGGCTTAAAGCCGGTGCGTTCCGCCGTTGCGGTGAGGATGTTGCGCAGATAGGTGGTTTCCGCCGCACCGTCGGAGGTGGCGAAGGGATCGTCGTCGAGGCCGGGCTCGCTGGGTGCTTTGGCGGCGGCGATTTCGCTCATGTAAAGCTGCAAGGAGGCATTTTCCGCCAGCTCGCGCATGGTTTTGAAATTGCCTTCCAGCCATTCGTTGATGGCGGCGGAGCGAGAATCGCCGACGATGCCAAGGCGGATTTGCCATTCCTGAAGCGCGCGGGCGCGTTCGTCTTCAACGAATTTAAAGGCCCCAAAAATCGATGCGCCAACGGCGCAAAGCATCACAATCACGCCGATAAAGACGAATTTGTTGACCGGGCGTTTGGCGTCCTCAAGGTGTTGGGCGCCTTGTTGAGCGTCCTGTTGAGCGGCTGCGTCGGTGCTGGTTTTTTGTTTTTGTTCTGACGCGTTGTCCGACACCGGCCTTACCCCCAAGGAAAACATACTAAACATCAATGATTACGGGACTCTACCGGCAATCCTTCACCCTGGCAAAGGGGAATATAGCTTTGCGCCGATCTACTTGGTGTCTATATACTGGTTGTTCTAGCAATCGATTGCACGGGAATACGTTGCATGCCGCTTTGTGCGCCAGAGAGACGGTATACGAAGCACCACAGGACGTTATGGCTGCACATGGTGCGCTTGGCGCTGGTGGTGGCGTTTGTTGGCGTTTGCACGGCCTTGTACACGGTGCCGTCACGGGCGGCGGCGGGTAAGGCCAGCTTTTTCGACACCACTGAACAGATGTCCACCAAGATGGGCGCCTTTAAAAAATGGAATGAAGCGATCGCGCGTTATTCCAAGGAAAAGGCCTCGGCCAAAAAGGGCAAATGCGGCGATAAAGAGCTCAACAAGTGCAATTTCGATAAATGGATCAAGTTCCTCAAGGGCCTCAAAGAAAAGGATGCCGTGAGCCAGATCCGCGCCATCAACGACTATATGAACCGCGCGCCCTATATCACCGACCCGGTCAATTGGGGCAAAAAGGATTTTTGGGCGACACCCGGCGAATTCATGTCGAAATTTGGCGATTGCGAAGATTACGCCATCGCTAAATACATATCGTTGCGCTTGCTGGGTTATAAAGAAGATGAGTTGCGCGTCGTGGCGGTCAAGGATTTGAACCTCAAGATCGGCCACGCCATCTTGGTGGTCTATTACAAAGGCAAGCCGTATGTGCTCGACAACCAGATCAAGCAGGTGGTGCCCGCCACCAAGATCAAGCACTACTTACCGGTTTTTTCCATCAATCAGAGCGCGTGGTGGAAGCACCTTCCGGCTGGAAGCTGATCTCGGCGGTTCTTAATTCGATACTGAAGATTTAAGCGGGCCAGGGGTCGTTACGGCGGTCGCGGGCCGATCGGCGTTCGAACTCGCGTCGATCCGATGCGGCGCGGCGATCGTTGGCGGCGCGGCGTTCAATCACCACGGGGGTGTCGGCTTGGCGGCGGTCTTTATTTTTGGCGCGGCGTTCCGTTTTGGTGCGCAATTCAATGTCGTCTCGGCGTGTGGAGGCACGATCTTTTTCCGTGTTTGTCATGCTTTGTCGTTCCATTGTGTATTCCTAAGTTTCGTCGGCTCAGATTGGAAGTCATCCTATAGTCATACTAATGATTTGATTACATTGTTATTATTGCGCTGGTTTCGCAACAGGGCAATCCGTCATATGGATGAGCATGAAAGCGGTTTAAGCGCCTTTTTCATTGGCCTTTTTCGCCGAATTGCCTATGTTCGCCCCACCTTAATCTTCATATCGAGACCTCATGTCCCATCTCGTCAATTACGTCGAAAACCGGCGCACCTTCGCCATCATCGCGCACCCCGATGCGGGTAAGACGACGCTGACTGAAAAGTTGCTGTTGTTCGGCGGCGCCATTCAGTTGGCGGGCGCGGTCAAAGCGCGCGGCGATGCCCGGCGCGCGCGTTCGGATTGGATGAAGGTCGAGCAAGAGCGTGGTATTTCGGTAGCAAGCTCGGTGATGACGTTCGATTACGGCGAACAGACCTTCAATCTGCTCGACACGCCCGGTCACGAAGATTTTTCCGAAGACACCTATCGCACGCTCACCGCCGTCGATAGCGCGGTGATGGTGCTTGATGGCGCTAAAGGTGTTGAAAGTCAGACCAAGAAGCTGTTCGAAGTGTGCCGTCTGCGCGACGTGCCGATTGCCACCTTCGTCAACAAAATGGACCGCGAAAGCCGCGACACGTTTGAAATTCTCGACGAGATCGAACAAAGCCTGGCGCTCGATGTGACGCCCGCGACCTTGCCCATCGGCATGGGTCGCGAGTTTTTAGGCTGTTACGACCTGATCAACGATCAAGTGATCTTGATGGAACGCACCAAGGGCAGCCAGATCGGCGAAGGGGTCAAGGTCTCCGGCCTCGACGATCCGCTGCTGGATGAACTGCTTCCCGAACATGCGGCGGCGAAGCTGCGCGAAGACGTCGAGATGGCGCGCGGCCTGTGCCCTGCGTTCGACCATCAAGCGTATTTGGAAGGCCACATGACGCCGGTGTTTTTCGGCTCTGCGGTGAACAATTTCGGTGTGCGCGAATTGCTCAACGGGCTGGCCAAGTATGCGCCGTCGCCGCGTCCGCAAGTCACCGACAAGCGCATCGTCGATCCGATGGAACCCAAGGTCACCGGGGTGGTGTTTAAAATCCAAGCCAACATGGACCCCAAGCACCGTGACCGCATCGCCTTCATGCGGCTCAATTCCGGGCACTTCAAACGCGGTATGAAGCTCAAGCATCTGCGTTCGGGCAAGATGATCAACCTGCACAACCCGGTGCTGTTTATGGCTCAAGACCGCGAAGTCGCGGAAGAAGCCGTGGCCGGCGATATCATCGGCATTCCCAACCACGGCAACTTGCGCATCGGCGACACCTTGTCGGAATCTGAGGAGCTGCGCTTTACCGGGGTGCCGACGTTCGCGCCGGAATACTTGCAAAAAGCCCGTCCTGCCGATCCGCTCAAAGCCAAGCACCTAGGCAAGGCGCTACAGCAAATTGCAGAAGAAGGCGGGGCATGCGTGTTCAAGCCCACCATCGGCTCTGATTGGGTGGTCGGCGTGGTCGGCCCGTTGCAATTTGAAGTGCTGGCCGATCGCATCCGCACGGAATACGAAATTCCGGTGCATTTTGAACAGACCGAGCTGTACACCGCGCGCTGGATCGAAGCCGACGACGACAAGCAGCTCAAAGCGTTCATGGACGCCAATCGCGGCGCAACCGGTGTGGATCATGACGGCGCGCCGGTCTACATGGCGCGCAACGCGTGGCATCTGAACAAAGCTCACGATGATTTCCCCAACATCAGGTTACAGAAAACCAAGGAACAGTCGTTGGTGTAAGCGGTTGGTGTGAGGGGTGGCGTTTAGCTCAGCCCTTAACGAGCATCAGTTTCATCTTGGCGCGGGCATAGCCCTGAGCGGCGGCCTTTTTGTACCACGTCTTAGCTTGCGTCAGATCGCGCTTGAGGCCTGTCCCTGTTTCATACATGCGCCCCAGTTCGTATTGGGAACTGGCGATGCCTTGTTTTGCTGCCTTGCGAAACCAGCGTACGGCGGCGGCATCGTCCTTTGCCGTGCCCAGACCCAATCGGTACATCCGCGCCAAATTCGATTGCGCGGCGCCCAGGTTCTGTTGCGCGGCTTGAAGGAACAATTTGAACGCGCGCTTTTCGTCTTTTTTGACGCCACGGCCATTGAGCAGGTGGTTCGCCAGATCGTTCTGTGCGCCAGGCACGCCTTGCTGTGCGGCTTGCCACCACCAGCGAACGGCGAGGGACGGGGTTTCCTTTACGCCAAGCCCTTGGTCGTACAGTTCGCCCAGGGCGTATTGGCTCCACGCGTTGCCAAGGCGCGCAGCTTTGTGCAACAGCTCGTGAGCCTTTTTATGGTCTTGTCGAAAACCAAGTCCGTCGCGGTACAAAACGCCGAATGTCGCGTACGGTCGGGTGTCGAAACCCGGCCCGGCCTTGGCGTAAAAAGCTCTGGCTTTGCGGCCGTTCCGTTCGACGCCGTTGCCTGTTTCAAAAAGCACGCCGAGGGCGTAAAGGGCGTGGACATTGCCTTGCTTGGCGGCCTTTACGTATAGCTTGATGGCCAAAGGCAGGTTCTGTTCAATGCCCGTGCCATTTTCCAACAAGGTTGCTAGCTCGACTTGCGCGTTGGCATGGCCTTGCTGCGCGGCTTTGCGAAACCACCCGGCAGCTGCTTTGGGGTCCGCTTCTTGACCGATGGTCGACATGTACATCAAGCCAACGGCGTAAAGATCATCGGGCTTGCCCGTGCGGGCGACTTTTTTGATGGCTTCGTCGCGCATGCGGTCCGTCGCCGCTTGGGCGCTGGCGATCATACCCTTTTGACGTTGTTCGACGATGTAGCCGTCAAATACCTTTAAAAGCTTGGCGACATCGGGGTTTTGCACGTCCCACAGCGCGGCTTGCTCGGGCGTGCGTTTGCGCATGTAACGGATGAAGTCGTCGCAATGGATCCCTTCCAGCTGTTGGCGGAAATCGATCATTTCTTGCGACATCTTGTCGATTTTTAAGTCTTGGTAGGCAAGCTCTTCATACAGCCAAGCTTCGCACTCGACATCGAGTGTGCGCATCGTATCGATGCGGTCCTCAAGGTGCTGCTTGCCGTGGCCCATCAGTTCGTGGACCAGCACCGCCGATAGCTCTTTCAAAGGCCACTTGATGCCGTCACGGCCAACGATGACCGTAAATTGCTTGCCGGTATTGTTTTTATCAAAGCCTTCGATGAAGGTCGGTAAGAACGCCGCGACTTGCGTGGTGGTCAGGTGTACGCCGGGTGGGGGGTAGGCGGGGTCGTACATCACGATCACCGGCCCGGCCTGTTTCAACTGTTCAATCACGGCGAAACTTTGTGGCGATTGAGCGTAGAGGACTTCCAAAGCTTGGATGATTTTTTCCGCACCCTGCTGACTTGGGACGATGGACACATCCGACTTTGCCGGGCAGGGAAAGCCGAGGACGACAATGTTGCGGTGAACGTAGGTTTTATTGCCGCATTGCGCGGCCAGAGACTGAGTAGAGGTTTCAGCGTGCACAGGCACCGCGCCCAAAAGCGCAACCACGGCCCATATCCAGATGGTGCTGAACGGGCGACGTCTTATTTCAATGTATTTTTGCCTCATGGGGGCATTTTAGATACACAACCATAAATGGTCAATGTTGTGGTTTTCTGACTTAAGGTTTTACGAACCTCTGGATCACCCACTTGACGCTCAGGCCTTGAACGAGGACCGAAAACACCACTGCGACATAGGTCGCGACGACGATCATATCCTTGTCTGGCACGTCGGGCAGCGACAGCGCCAAGGCGACCGAGATGCCGCCACGCAAACCGCCCCAGGTCATCACCGGGATCGCGCCCTTGGTGAAGGTCTCTTTGTGCAAAATCATTTTCAGCGGTGCGGCGACGGCCAGCGCACGACCGGCCAACACCACCGGGATGGTCAAGGCCCCAGCCAGCAGGTATTGCGGCTGGATGTCCATCACCAACACTTCAAAGCCGATGAAGGTGAACAGCAAAGCGTTGAGCACTTCGTCCAGCAGATGCCAAAAGTCATGAACGTGTTCGCGGGTCTTTTGCGACATGCCGAACCGCACCCCGTGATTGCCGATCAACAATCCGGCCATGACCACGGCGATGGGGCCGCTGGCGTGCAGCGCGCTGGCCAGCGAATAGGTGCCCGCGACCAATGCCAAGGTGATGATCACTTCCAACACGTACTCGTCGATTTGTTTCAGCAACCGGTACGCGATCCAGCCCGTCAACAAACCCAGCGCGGCCCCGCCGCCAGCTTCTTGCAACAAGAACAGACCGATGCCGCCGACGGTGGTGTCGAGATGGTTGTCTGCACCGGGAAAGGCGATGGCGACCAGGGTGGCGAACACCACCACGCCGATGCCGTCGTTGAACAGGCTTTCGCCACCGATTTTCACTTCCAGGCTTTTGGGCACCTTGACGGTTTTGAGCAAGCCCATCACCGCCACCGGATCGGTGGGGGAAATCAGCGCGCCGAACACCAGCGCGGTCATCAACGTCGCCCCGGTGATCAGATGAAAGCCGTAGCCCGCGACGGCGGTGGAAATCAGCACGCCCAGGCTGGCCATTAAGGCGATGGCGGTTTTGCGTTTCATCAGCTCTTCAAGATCGACATGCATCGCGCCGGCAAACAGCAAAAAGCTCAAAAACACCGACATCAAGGTGTCGTAAAAATCGATCCCGGCGATGGCACCGCGTACGGTGTCGCCAATGCCAAGACTGGGGGCGAGCCAATCGATCGCGAGCACGCACAAAGACGCGCTCAGCGATATGACCAGCAAGCCGATGGTGCTGGGCAGCTTTAAGACATGATGGTTGATGACGCCGAAAACCGCGATCACCACCAAAGAAATGGAGAAGACGTCGATGAGTTCCATGCTCAGTCCAACAGCTCCAACGCTTCGTGGTTGTAAAGCGCGAGCAGCAGCTCAAACGCGTCGGGATGATCCGACACGTTTACGGGGTGCTCACGCATCAGGGCGTGCAGCACGTCCATGTCCTTAGCGTTCAACACAAAACTATGTCCGTCACAGCCGAGCAGAACCTCGCCCGATGAGCACGTCGTCAGCGCGAACTTGACGTATTTGGGCTTGAGCAAACGTGCGCCGTGGCTGAGCTGTTGGCGAAATGCGTCGGCAGACAAAAGCTCATCGCGTTCGGTGTAGACGCCAAAATCTTCATGAGATGAGCCCGTGAAAAACTCCACCAGCCAGCGCTCGAACGATTTGGCGTTCAGCTGCCCGGTGAGGCCATCTTGCAAGCCCTTCACAGCATCGCGGCTGACGGTGAAGCCCGCGCTGTCCACGCCTAAACCGTCGGCGACGTAGCGCTGGTCGAGCTCTTCGAACTCGGCCAAGTATTGACCGTAGCCGGTGAACAGTTCCGACAGTTTGGGGCCGAGCAAGCCGACCGAATACGTCAGCGCATCCTCAACTGTGGTGCCCTCATGGCCGAACTTCGGCGGCACATATAAAACGTCGCCGCAGGTGACTTCGATCTCGTCGCCGTCGAAACCGTTTTTGAGAACCTTGAAATCCATACCTTCGAAATAGTCGGTGTCGTCGATTTCAGCGCGGCTGATTTTCCAACGGCGCTTGCCTGGGCCTTGCACCAAAAACACATGGTAGGTGTCAAAATGCGGGCCGACGGTGCCACCGGGTGCGGAAAAGCCGACCATGATGTCGTCCAGCAACCAGCGCGGTGCGAAATTGAAATGGCTGAGCAGTTCCGCTGTGTCGGGGTGAAACTGTTCAACGTTTTGCACCAGCAGGCTCCACTGGGTTTCACCTGCGGCATCAAAGTCGGCTTCGTCGAAGGGGCCGTAGGCGCAACTCCAGTCTTGCGCATCGCCTGCGGTTTTGAGCAGCCGCGAACGTGGCGTCTCTTCCATCGCGAGGCCCGCCAGCTCGTCGGCCGAAATCAAACGCGCCATGTCGTCTGGGGCAATCGCACCGGGCACGACGAAAGGCCGTTTGTTCCAATAGTGGGCGTAAAATTCGACGGCGGACGGCATGGCGTCCAGGTGGATCAGCGAGGTGGTCATGGCTTTATTCGGTCTCTGATTTGAGCGGCACATTGACGGTGTCGCCATTGGCAAGGTGTGCGCTGAGGCTGTGTGGGTTTGTTTTTGATATGTGCAAGCGCACCAATGGCGCATCGAGCTTTAAGCGCGACAGTTCAGTGAATTGCCCTGTATTGAAGGTGACGATCCGCAATGTTGTGCGTTGACTGTCCGCCACCACCAAATCGGAAACGCCGTCACCGTTCATGTCCGCCACGATGGAGAGGTGCAGTTCGCGCGTGCCCAAGGCGTGATTGGAAAAACCCCGCGCTGCGTAAGCTTGCACCAATGCATCGCCTTGCCACTTCACAATGCGCAAGGTGCCACCAATGTGTGGGGTTTCAACGTAAGCCAATTCGATCTGGCCATCATTGTCGAAGTCGCCAAAGCCGACGGGGTTGAGCCAGCGGTTGGCCCGCCCAATGGGCTGACCCTCGGCAAGAATTATCAGTACGCCATCGCGCACCCCGGCGATGACCAACGTCGCACCTTGGCTCTGTGTCGATTTGATCACCACCATCTCGTCGCGCCCGTCACCGTCTAGGTCGGCGAGGCGCGGATAGCGGTCTTCGAACACCGCATCGGCGGGCAGGGTGAGGGTGAGGAGCGTGCCGTCTTGCAGCTCAACGCTGAGCGCGCCAGCCTCGATCTCGTCACCCAATGCGCCATGGGCGTAACGATCCGTGGGCGCACTCAACCACGCGCGGCGGATGTCGTTGTCGCCTTGAATGACAACGCCATCGGGTATACGTTCTGCGGCGTTGACGCTGAGGGCGGTCAGCATGAATGCGGCTGCGAGCGCGATGCGGTGTAAAACCGTCATGTCCCGATATATCCCAATATATCCCGGTCAGCTTTTCGGTTTGATCTTCACGCGGCTGGTGACCTGGGTGACGTTCTCGATGCCTTTGACCACGTTCACGGCTTTGTTCAACTCATCGTTGGTGAACGCACGGCCGAACAAGAACACGTGACCGCCGATGGATCGCCAGCGAAAGTTGGTGACGTTGACGGCCTTGGCGTCGAGCAGCTGGGCGTTGATTTTGGTTTCGATCACGGTGTCGTCGACGAAGCCTTCGACCATGCCTTTTTCTTGTTTGACCTTGGGGATCACCAGCACTTCGTTGTACAACCGTTTGACCCCTTCGATGCTTTTGACGACCTGTCCGGCCTGGGTCTTGAGCTTTGCGTTTTCGACCACGCCGGTGATCATGACCTCTTGCTCGTACACATCGGTGTTGAACGAAATCATATCGCTGCCCATCTGATCGGTGATGGTGGCGATAATCTTGGTTTTGATTTCGGTGTCCTTGGCGATGTCGCCGCTCGAGCGGTCTTCGATCACCGCTTCGACCGCGCCTTTGACGTAAGACAACGGGTTGAAGTCAATCGCGTGCGCGGGTTGGGCGGCGGCGATGAGCGTCGCGAGTGCGGCGGCGACGGAGAGACGATGAGCGATCATGCGCATGGAAGCTTCCTCTATTGATAAACTTTGGCTCTTTTTAACACGAAAGCCCCCATCATATCGACAGGGGCTTTCATGCATTTGGGATGAAACGAATTAGATGACGCTGAGCATCTCGGCCACCAGCGGGTGGCGCACCACGTCTTCGTCTTTGAGCCGCACCACACCGACGGTGTCGAGCGCATCTAGGCGCTGCGAAATATCCGCCAGTCCTGACATGCCCGGCAGCAGATCGGTCTGATCCGGATCGCCGGTGACCACCATGGTCGAATGCCAGCCCATGCGGGTCAGCAGCATCTTGATTTGCGTATAGGTGCAGTTTTGCGCTTCATCGATGACCACGAAGGCGTTGTTGAGCGTGCGTCCACGCATGAAGCCCACCGGGGCGATTTCGATCTCGCCATTTTTAATCATCGTTTTGAGGCTGCGCCCGCCCATGCGATCGGTGAGGCTGTCGAACAAGGGCCGCAGATAGGGGGCGATTTTTTCTTCCATCTCACCGGGCAGAAAGCCGAGGCTTTCGCCCGCTTCGACCGCCGGGCGGGTCAGCACGATGCGTCCGACCTCGCCTTTCTCGAACGCTTCAACGGCCTTGGAAATCGCCAAGTAGGTCTTGCCTGTGCCCGCCGGTCCCAACGCCATAACCAGATTGTGCTCGTCGATGGCTTGCATCAGCCGCTTTTGGCCCTCGCTACGTGGCGATACGTTTTTCACGTAACGCTGATCTCTGAGGGCTTCTTCACCACTGGAACCATCCAGCAGAGGATGCCATTTCCCATTTCCGTCATCTGGACGCAGGTGGTGAACGTCGGCGGTGTTGGTGGCCTGGTGGCGGCGGTACTTCTTACCCATGATGCTCTCCGATGGTTGAGGTTGTGCACAAATGGAAAACGCCCCCGAAGCGGAGGCGCTGAAGATGCGTTTGATTGTGAAGTGTGAAGAAAGCTGCGGAGGATTCGAAAGAGAGGGACGGTGGAGTAACCGGTAAACATGGTGGCGGCGGACTTGTTTCAAATCCGGGTGCGGGACCATTTGGCATCTCAACGTCTCTCCTTGCGAATCGACCGATGAGGGTATTTTAGCAAAACAGATGTTAAAGAAATTGTTCAAATGGCGTTTTTTGTTTTTTTACGGCGCAATTCGCGCGCCGGGGCCAGCACCAACACATTGGTGAGTAAGGCCAATCCCGCGCCGCCGAGCGCGATGGAGGAAACGTCGATCCCCGCGTCCAGCAGCCAGCCGACCAGCACCGGGGCCAGCGCGGTGGATACCACCGTCAACGACGACGTCAGCGAGCGGATCGCGCCCAAATGGCGCACCCCGAAGGTTTCGGCCCATGCCGCGCTGATCAACACCCCACTGGCCCCGACGGTGAGGCCGCCAAGGCTGAAGTACAGCGGTGCCGACCAGGTCTGGTCCAAGGTGGCAACCACGATCAAGGCCAGCATCAACGGAATGGCGAACACCGGCAGCACCACGCCGGGACCAAAACGGTCGACCACCCAGCCGCTGATCAGGCTGGCGGTGACGGTGGCGGCGGCGAATGCGGGGAAGCTGGCGGCGAGCAAGGCAATGTCCCAGCCTTTGGTGTCGGCAATGGCGAGCTGGTGGAAAAACAAGCCCGTCATAATGAACGGCCCCATCAATGAGGCGGGCACGATCATTTGAAAGCGCCAATCCGTTATCAGGCGGCGCTGGGTGAGCTCGGCTGGGTGTTGTTCTTCGGCTTTGAGGCGCTTTTCCAGTTCCGCATGGCGCACGCCGTGGCCCTTAAGCAGCCATAGCGCCAATGGTAGATGTAGGGCGAAAACATAAAGGGCAAAGCCGCCCCAGGCTTCGCGCCAGCTCAAGGCGCTGAGGATCAAAATCAAAGCGGCGGGAAAGGTGGCTTCGGCGATGGGATAGCCAAGCCCCACGATGCTCATGGCGCGACCGCGCGCGGCCTCGAAATAACGCGCCATGCTGACCACTGCGGTGTGACGCAACAGGCCTTGGCCGAATAGCCTAAGACCGACAAACGCCAAGCCCAACAGCCACGGTGAAGTGGCTGCGGCCATCAGGGCGGCGGACAAGGCAAGCCCGGCGAACACAACGCCTGCGTACAAGCGCAAATCCACCCGATCAATAAGCCGTCCGGCCCATAAAATCACCGCCGCGCTGATCAGGGTCGCGACACCGTAAAGGCCGCCGAAGTCGCTGTGGCTGAGGCCAAAATCGGCACGGATGTGCTCGCCGAACAATGCTATGAAAAAGGTTTGACCGAAATTGCTCGCCAACGTGCAGGCCAAGCCGAAGCCAAGAAACCGGCGGTTTGCAAACAAAAAAACGAAAGAATTCATAACCCGCAAGCGACCGTCAGTCGGACTTGTGGGCGCAGGTCACGCACACCGGGGTGGCGGGGTCCATTTCCAGGCGCTTGGGCAAGATTTCTTCGCCGCACGACACGCAGTAGCCGTATTCATCGCTAACCAGGCGCGCCAACGCCGCGTCAATGCGTTTAAGCTCGATTTCGCGGCGACGCTCGGTTTCGACCTGCATGGCTTGGTTTTGCAGTGCGTCCATGCGCGATAAACGCCCGACGCTGGTCTGATCCAGTTCTACCACGCCGCGTTCCCCCGCCGTCACTTCGGCGTCGTGCAGCAGAGCTTCGCGTTCGCTAAGGAGTTGATTTCGCACGTGAGTGAAGTCAGCTTTTGTCATGACATGGTTTCGCGATTTTGTTGACGTTGTGACAGTATCGGCACCGAATATTTCACATTTTATGAAGGAAAACGAAAAAGGGTAAGACGTAAAAATCCTTGGAAACAGGCCTCAATGTTCCCATGTAAGAGAGAATGTTGGTGTGGGGGTTCCTGTTTGACGCGTAAGCGGAGGAACGACCAATGTTTGTCAAAACCATCTTGGCCGAAAAAGGCCCGGAACTGATTAGAATTTCGCAGGGTGCTTCCGTTCGCGATGCGGCCCAACTGTTTAAGATCGAACGCATCGGCTGCGCGCTTGTCGAAGACGCCACACATGTCCCGGTCGGTATGATCTCGGAACGCGATATCATCCAGGCGCTGGCCGTGTACGCCGATTTTGACAGCTTCAAGGTCGCCGATGTTATGTCTCACAACCTGGTCAGCATCAGCCCCGAAGAACCTTTGGAAACGGTGCGCGAAATCATGACCGAAAAGCGGACCCGCCATGTCCTGGTCAAGGACGCGGGCAAACTGATCGGCATTGTCAGCATCGGCGACTTGATCAAACACAGCCTTGCTGAATGTCAGATCGACACCGTGCAGATGCGCGATTATATCAACGGCCAAGGTTACCAGTAGCCAGCGTCCACTGGACAGGCGAGGCGAACATGACCATCTTGAACGTGGGTTTTCCATCCGCGTGAGGGGCCGTGTCTTTTTTGAACACCATCATTTTGGCGATGAGCATCGCGCGCCGCGACTTGCGTGGCGGCTTACGCGGGCGTGCGCGCACGCTGGGTCTGTTGGTCGCAGGCGTGCTGGTTGGCGTCGCTGCGGTGGCGTTGGTTGGGGCCAGTTCGCAAAGCCTGCGCGATGGTGCCCGTCAAGGCGGGTTGGAAGCGGTCGGCGGCGATTTGTCGTTGCGCCTGTTCCATCGCGCACCGACAGTAGATGAGTTGAGCGCGATTGCGGCTGAGGGCAAAGCCAGCGTCACCGCCGAGCTGCGCCCGATGGTTCAAGTCGGGGCCAACAGCCTGCTGATCGAATTGAAGGGTGTGGATCAGGCTTATCCGCTTTATGGCCGTGTCGCCACCGAACCCAGCCAAGCCTTGACGGATCTTTTGCAAGATCGCGGCGCGGTGGCGGATGCGGCGGTATTCGACGATTTCGGTCTAAGCGTCGGTGATGAGATCATCATCGGTGCTGAACGCTATACCCTGCGCGCCAAACTGCTGTCTGAGCCCGACCGCGTGTTTCGCGCCTTTTCACTCGGCCCGCGGGTGATGGTGGCTTTGCACAGTTTGCCAAGCACCGGATTGGTGACGCCGGGGGCCGAAGTTTATTTCTACACCCGCGTCAAACTGGCCGCGCAAGCGGACGCGGCGAAAGCCCTGGGACGCATCGATGAGCGCTTTCCCCAGTCGGGCTGGCGTATGGTCAACGCGCATGAAGGCGTGCCGGGGGTGGAGCGCACCTTGGCGATGGTGCATGTGTTGTTGCTGTTTTTAGGTCTCGGCGTGATGTTGGTCGGCGGCGCGGGCATCAGCGGCGCGGTGCGCGCGCACATCACCGCCAAGATGGACATCATCGCAATCTTGAAAAGCATTGGCACCCCGCCCAACGTGATCGCTTTGGCGCTGGGCTTTGAGGTCTTGGCCGGCGCGGGCTTGGGCGCGGTGTTGGGTGTCGCGTTGGGGTCGTTGGGGCCAATAATTGCCGCGGGCGCCTTGGCCGATCAGCTGCCGTTCGCTTTGAGCCCGTGGCCGTCGCTGAAAGCCCTCGTCGGTGCCGCGGGCTTTGGCGTGCTGGTGGCGCTGTTGTTTGCGTGGTGGCCATTGATGGGCGTGCGCAGTGTGAGCACGCGCCAATTGCTGCGTGAACGTTTCGACCATACGCCTGGGCGCATTGGTTGGGGCGGGGCGTTGGGCGCGCTGGTGATCATCGCGGGGCTAGGGGCGTTGGTGTTTTGGGTGTCGCCGATGCCGCTGTTGACAGTGGCGTTTTTGCTCGGTGGATTGGTGTTGGCGGCGGTGTTTTTCGCGCTTGGAAAAGTGTTGATGAAATTAGCGCGATGGCTGTCGCAGCGCTTATCGAGACGCAGTGTGCTGCTGCGTTTGGCGCTGGGCAATTTGCACCGTGGCGGTGCGCCGACCGGTGCGGTGGTGATGGCGCTGGGCCTGACCTTGACGCTGTTGGTGGCCTTGGATGGGATCGAACGTGCGGCGGGTGAGCATGTCGCGACGACCTTACCAACCACCGCGCCCGATCTGGTGCTGTTTTCAATTGCCAAAGACCGCGCCGAGGACCTGGATGCGGCGTTGGACGGGTGGGATGGTCTGCAATCCAAACGCATTTTGCCGTTTTTGCACGCGCGCGTTGAGGCCATTGGCGGCGTGGCGGTACGCGACTTAAACATCCCCGCGTCTTTGAACTGGGTGGTGCGCGGTGATCGCGGGGTGTCGTTTGCGTCTGCGATGCCCGAAGGCAGCACGCTCACCGCCGGAACGTGGTGGGAACCACATGATAAACATCAGCGGCTATTGTCCGTTGATGCTGCCATCGCCGCCAAACTGGACTTAGCGGTGGGCGACGCCATCACGCTCAATGTGTCTGGCTTTTCGGTGACGGGACGCATCGCCAACTTGCGCACAATCGACTGGACCGGACTGGATCTGGATTTCCCCATTCTCGCCAGCCCCGGCGCGCTGGAAATGGTTCCTCATACCTATGCGGCGTCGCTCAAAGCAACACCGGGGCGCGCTCCACAATTGGAACAGCTGATCGCGTTAAACTTTGCCGATTTGGCACGGGTGCGCGTCGATAGCGTGATCGCGGCGTTGTCGAGCGCGCTGGACGCGGTGGTCGCGGGCTTGCGCATCGCCGCGTTGATGACCGGGGTGGCGGCGCTGGTGGTGTTGGCTGGCAGCGTCTTGCAAGGCCTCAGCGCACGCATGGACGAAGCGTTGCTGTTTAAGGTTTTGGGTGCGAAGCGCAACCAAATGCTCGGCCACTTGGCGGTGGAATTCGCGGCCTTGGGCGTGTTGGTGTCGATCGTCGCGGTGCCGCTGGGACTGGTGGTGGCGAGCGGCGTCAGCCGCGCGGCGGGCTTGCCAGGGGGAGGCCTGTCGGCAGCGTCGGTTGCGCTCGGCGGGGGCTTGCAGTTGGCGTTGATCGCCACCTTGGTGACGATCGCAGTGGGCCTCGTTGCAACGTGGGGCGCTTACACCGCCGCGCCTTCACGGTATTTGCGCAATCGCGGCGTCTGATCGTCGGTTTTCTTTTTCGGCTTGGTTTTCTTTTCAGGCTGCGGACGGGCGAACACCCATTCGTCGCCCTCAGAAGCGGCGGCCTGGAAGGCGTAACCATCGACGTCGAAGGATTTGAGCTGCTCGGGATCGGTGATGCGGTTTTGCACGATCCAGCGCGCCATCATGCCACGCGCGCGCTTGGCGAACAGGCTCATGATTTTGATCTCGCCGTTTTCACGGATCTCTTTGAACACCGGGGTGATGACGCGTAGGCCGCTTTCGAGGAGATGCTCAATGCGCGCCGCCTTGAAATATTCGACGCTGGCCAGACACACCACGGTGTCGGTTTTGTTGGTCTTGGCTTGGTCGATGATGGCGTCGGACAGGCGGTCAGCCCAGTACTCATAAAGGTTCTTGCCTTTGGGGTTTTCCAGCCGCGCGCCCATGTCCAAGCGATGCGCGCGGATCAGGTCCAGCGGGCGCAACTTGCCGTACAGCCCGTTCAAGATCACCAAATGGTCTTGGGCGTAGGCGAGGTCTTCTTCGTTCAAGGTTTCCGCGTCCAAACCCACATAGGTGTCGCCGGAAAACATCCAGCACGCGGGCTTGGCGTTGTCGGCGGTGTGGGGAAACGAAAAAACGCCGTAGTCTTGCTTGACCTGAACGGCTTGCTTGGCGCTGATGTGCATCAGGCGCTCCATCTCCGACGTGTCTAGGGTGCCCGCGATTTTTGCCAACCGGGTGGTGTCGTCCGGATAATCCGGCGTGGTCAGGCCGGGGGTGTCGCGATCCCAATCTTTGAGGTTGAGGCGCTTGGCGGGGGAAATGACACAGAGCATGAGCGGGTTTCTCGTTTAGACTTGTTCCAAAGGGAAAGACACGTTAGGCCAAAAGCACGCCTAAGGTCAAAATTAGAGATGAGGAAAGTTGAACGATGATCACCGTTTACGGCATCAAAACCTGCGATACCGTGCGCAAGGCCCTGAAATGGTTGGACGCCCAGGGCGTTGAGCACGCCTTTCACGACTTTCGCGCCGACGGCTTGGACGCGACCACGGTGCAGCGTTGGGTCGACGCAAAGGGGTGGGAATCGGTGCTCAACAAACGCTCCACCACATGGAAGCAATTGAGCGCCGCAGACAAAGACGGACTTGATGCGCCCCGCGCCGTGGCTTTGATGGTGGCGCACCCAACGTTGGTCAAACGCCCGGTGTTTGAACTGGAAAATACCATTTTACAAGGCTTTAGCGATGATGTGCGCCGCCAAATAAGCTGATACCTGCAATTTTATTTTGTTGAACCTACGACGTTTGACGCATTTGCCAATTGCGGATGAAAACCCTATGATCCGCACCTAAGGGAATCAGATGGGAGAGCCAAGCTATTGGCTCTGGGGCAAAACTGAGACCGTAAAGTTATTTTAAGTCTGGGAACGCTGATAGATGATGACACGCCGTACCGCATGGGCTTCGCTGTTTGTTTGGGCGCTGGCTCTTTGGGTTTCTCCCGTATCCGCGAACGCCGCACAAAGCGGCGACGCAACCGCGCAGGTTTTCATTGAAGGCCTAGCTGATGAGGCCGTACAGGCACTGACCGCCGAAGGTGTGAGCCGTTCTGAGCGCGTGAACCGCTTTCGCGAACTGCTGAGCCATAATTTCGACGTTCCGGTGATCGGCAAGTGGGTGTTGGGCCGGTATTGGCGCGCCGCGACCGATGCGGAAAAAGAAGAATACCTGCAGCTGTTCGAAGACTACATCGTGATTACCTACGTCGAACGTTTCGATCAGTATTCCGGTGAAGTCATCAAGGTCGTGAAATCGGTTTCCGATCCGGGCAAGGACGCGTTGGTCTTTTCTGAAATTCACCGCCCCACGGGTGGCGAGCCGATCCGCATCGATTGGCGGGTGCGCAGTCATTCCGACATCTACAAGATCATTGATGTCTATGTCGAAGGGATCTCCATGAGCCAGTCCCAGCGCAAGGAATTCACCTCCGTCATCCGCGCCAACGGCGGCACGGTTGCGGGCTTGCTTGGCGTTTTGCGTAAGAAAGTCGAAAGCCTTTCGAACTGATGTGTCGCTTTGGCGCGTGAGGTGAAACAAGGGGCGGAGCCAAAAGGGGCGGAAAACGAAAACTTCCCCGTCGCCTCTAAACTGTTGCCCGCGTGGTCACGCTCGCACGTCATGGCGTTTTACGCCTTTGCCCGCGCCGCTGATGACGTCGCCGACGCCCCCGACCTGACGGCAGACGAAAAACTCAACCAGCTTCAGGCGATGAACGCACAGCTGCACAGTAGCGCGCGTGAACCTTATGCGCAGGTTTTTGCCTTTCATCAAAGCTTGCTTGAAACGCATATATCTCCTCGTCACCCGCAAGATCTGCTGAAAGCGTTCATGTGGGACGCGGCGCACCCGCGCACCCAAGATTGGGCCGCGCTGATGGCGTATTGCGATTTGTCGGCGGCACCAGTGGGGCGCTATCTGGTCGATCTTTTGGGCGGGATCAAAGACAACGACTATGGCCCGTCGGATGCCTTGTGCGCGGCGTTGCAAGTTCTCAATCACCTGCAAGACGTCAAGGATGATCATCTCACCCTCGGGCGTGTTTATCTGCCCGACGATTGGCTGGCGAGCGAGGAGGTGACGGATGCGGACCTCAGCGGGGCGGTGTGTTCAGACGGTCTGCGCCGGGTTTTGAACCGCATGTTGGACGAGGTGGATGGGTTGCTGGTCGATGCCAAACCGCTGCCCAAGGCGATCCGCTCACGGGCCTTGGCGCGTGAAGCGGGCGGCATTTTGGCGCTGGCGAAATCCCTGGCGAAAGCCTTGCGCCGCCGCGATCCGTTGGCCGAGCGCGTCGAGCTGGGTAAAATCCATATGGCGCTGTGCTTCGTGTGGGGTGCGCTTCGCGCTTGAGTGGTGTATCCATGGATGCGATGACCGATATGACAACTCAGCAACCGTCTGTACAAGTGTCTGCAATGTGCCAGCACCCGCCCTCTGCGAAAGCGGTGGGCAGTTCCTTTTATTGGGCGCTGCGCTTGATGCCCCATGATCGTCGTGAAGCGATGTTTCGCGTCTATGCGTTTTGTCGTGAAGTGGACGACATCGCCGACGGTGCGGATGACCCCGCCACCAAAAGGGCGCGCTTGCAAGCCTGGTGCAGCGACGTGGAAAGCTTGTATGGCGACGGTCCGCCAACGGCGGCGATTGCGTGTCTCAAGCCGGTGGTGGATGCATACGGATTGGAACAAGCCGACCTGATCGCGGTGATCAACGGCATGCAAACCGACGCCCACGATGCGGTGCGCATGAACGATGAGGCCGCGTTCGATTTGTATATCGACCGGGTCGCGTCAGCCGTCGGGCGGTTATCGGACAAGGTGTTCGGGCTCAGCGGACCGGCCGCCGAACGTCTTGCCCATCACCTGGGCCGGGCGTTGCAAATCACCAATATCTTGCGTGATTTGGATGAAGATGCGGAACGCAATCGCCTTTACCTGCCGCTCAGTTTGTTGCGCCGTCATGGCATCGAAACCGATGACCCGCATGCCGTTTTGGCGCATGCGCATTTGGCCCGGGTGCTGTCTGAATTGGCCGCGCGCGCCCGGGCTCACTTTGACGATGCGCGCACGGCGCTCGCCCAGTTGGACAAACGCAAAACCCGCCCGGCGCGGATGATGATGGCGGTGTATTTCAGGCTGCTGCAAAAGCTGCAAGCGCGTGGACTGGACCATGTCCACACGCGTGTGCGCTTGAGCACATTTGAAAAGCTGTGGCTCGCCCTTCGTCATGGCGTGCTGTAATCATGTCGATGACGATGATGGGCCGGGTTCATGTGATCGGTGCGGGGCTGGCGGGACTATCCGCAGCGGTTCGCTTAGCCCAAGCCGGCATCAACGTCAGCGTTCTTGAAACCGCCAAACACGCGGGCGGGCGTTGCCGGAGCTTTTTCGACGACGCGTTGGACGCCACCATCGACAACGGCACGCATTTGCTGCTCAGCGGCAATCGCGACGTCTTGGATTACATCGACCTGATTGGCGGCGGCGGTGCGCTGCGCCAAGCCCCGCGCGCGGCGTTCGATTTCAAAGACGTGTCTACAGGGGATGCGTGGTGTGTCGATCTCGGCGCTTCGAATGGGGTTTCGTTGATCCGCTGGCTGTTGGATGCCAAGCGTCAGCCGCCGGGGTTAAAGCCGTTGGCTTTTGCCCGTGACCTGTGGGCGTTGCGCCGCGCCGATACCCAAAGCGTGGCGGCGTGTCTCGATCCATCCTCTGAACTGTTTCGCACTTTTTGGCGCCCTTTGTGTCTGGCGGTGCTCAATGGGGAACCGGACGACAGCGCGGCGCGCTTGTTGTGGGCAATGCTCAGCGCAACGGTGCTCAAAGGCGGTGTGAACGCTAGAGCGGTGTTTGCGCCGGATGGGCTCGGCTCGGCATTGGTCGATCCGGCGCTGGCGATGTTCGACGCCCACGGCGTGGACGTGCACTTTCAGCGCCGCATCACCAGCTTGGATGAAGAGGTCGCGCGGGTTGGCGCGATCAGCTTCGCCAACGCCGCCGAAGTGCTGGGCGACAACGACGCGGTGATCTTGGCCGTGCCCCACCAAAACGTATCCGATCTGGTTGCGGGTATTGACGCGCCGGAGGGCTCAAACGCGATCTTGAACGTGCATTACCGCGTTGCGGAAGGCGTGGATGAACCAAGGATGCTGGGCATTGTTGGTGGCGCTGTCGAATGGCTGTTCCAGCGTGGCGCGATCGTGTCGATCACCGTCAGCGGGGCGGGCGCGTGGATGGGCAAAGACACCGACACTATTGCTCATGCACTGTGGCCTGAGGCCGCCAAGGCACTCGATATTGGCGGCTCGCCGCTGGCCTATCGGGTGATCAAAGAACGCCGCGCCACCTTCGTCGCCAACCCGGCATCTCTGGCGCACCGGCCCGCAACCCGCACGCATTTGAAAAACCTCTACCTCGCGGGCGACTGGACCGACACCGGCTTGCCCGCGACGTTGGAAAGCGCGGTTAAGTCGGGACGGCTTGCGGCGGAGGCGGTGCTCAATGATTTTGCGAACATCGCCCCCGCAGCACCCAAACCGACGGGTCAGGCCTGAACCTCCAGCGGGGCTTCGGCCCAGATGCCGGTTGCGGCGGTGTCGCGTGCATAGTCGGTGAAGTCGCGCGGTTCGCGGCCCAGCGCGCGCTGCACCCCGTCCGTCACATACGCATTGCGGCCATCGAGCACGGAGGTCAGCAGATACATCACCAGCGCCATGAAGTCTTTGTCGATACCAAACTGCTTCAAGGTATCTTCATATTGCTGTGCGGTGACCTGCACGAAGCGCACGGGCCGCCCGCTGGCCGTGGCTATTTCGTCGGCGATGTCTGCGAACGTGAGCAGACGTGGTCCCGAAAGCTCATATAGCTGCCCGTCGTGATCGGTTTCGGTCAACGCGGCGACGGCGACGTCGGCAATGTCGTCGACGTCGATGAACGGTTCGCCAATATCACCGACGGGCAGGGCGATGGTGCCGCTGAGTACCGCATCGAGAAGAAAGCTTTCGCTAAAGTTTTGCGCGAACCAGCTGGCCCTGAGAATCGTCCAGTTGACGCCTGAGGCTTTGATGACCGCCTCGCCACGTTCAGCTTCTTCTTCGCCCCGGCCCGAAAGTAAGACAAGCTTTTGTACGCCGCAGCTGACCGCCAAATCAGTGAACGCCTTGACCGTTTCCACGGCGCCGGGCACCGCCAGGTCCGGCTGATAGCTGATGTAGACGCTGTTGATGCCACTTAAGACGGGCAGCCAGGTGTCGCTGTCGTTCCAGTCGAACGGCGTTTCGGCGCTGCGCGAGCCGATCCGGGTCTCAAAACCCAGTTTGATCAGCTGCTCAGCAATGCGCCGTCCGGTTTTGCCCGTTCCGCCCAGCACTAAGATTGAATTCGAATTTGATGGGATGTTCATGGTGATCTCCTAATGTGAGTGTTTCTCATGTTATGATAAAAGTGATAAACCCTCACATTAATCAAGTCAAACATAAAAGTGACAAGTCCTCACATTTTTTCTATGCTCAGTAAAACACCACCATCTGATTTTGGAGATTTCTAGATGCAAGACCATTCGGTTCAGGACGCCGCAAGTCAAGGCCTGCGCAAGATGCCGAACCAGCGCCGTAGTATAGAGCGGGTGGAAAAGATGTTGGGTTGCGCGATCCAACTGATTGCTGAAAATGGCAGCGACGCCATGCGCATGAGCGAGTTGGCCAAGCTGGCGGGGGTGTCGATTGGATCGCTCTATCAGTATTTTCCCGACAAAAGCGCAATCATCCAAACCCTGGCCGAGCGCTATAATGCCCAAGGCAAAGACTGCATCAAAGCCGGGCTCGCCCATGTGCGCACGGTGGATGAGTTATGCGCAGCGTTTGGCGCGCTGGTTGATGAGTATTACGCGCTGTTCCTCGCCGAACCGGTGATGCGTGACATTTGGTCCGGCACCCAAGCCGATAAGGTGCTGCGCGAAATCGAGCTTGCCAACAGTCGCGACAACGGGGCCGACTTGGCCCACGTGCTGGCGCGGTTGCAACCCGATGCTGGCGAGGATGAGCTTGGCGCATCGGCTTTTTTGGTGATGCATCTTGGCGAAGCGACAATGCGTTTGGCGATCTCCGTCGATCAATGCGAAGGCGAAAAGATTGTCGGAGTCTATAAACGCATGGCCGAAACGGAGTTGCGCCGGATCGTGCATGGCTAAATGGGTGCTCCACAATTTGGCCCCAGTTAAAGCGTATCAACAGGTAAACGGACTGTGAGCACATACCATGACGACCACAATCACCTACCTGACGGACATTGCGATCTTGTTGGCGGCGGCCGTCGTGGCGGTTCCGGCATTTCAGTCCATGCGCATGGGGGCCGTGCCCGGGTTTGTCATTGCGGGTGTGGTGGTTGGCCCTTATGGCCTTGAGCTGATTGGAAACGTCGAGGAAGTCGGCCAATTCGCCGAGCTTGGCGTGGTGTTGTTGCTGTTTATCATCGGTATTGAACTGAACCCCAGGCGCTTGTGGTTGATGCGCCGGTTGCTGTTTGGTCTGGGCACGCTGCAAGTGCTGCTCACCAGTGCGGCCTTGGTGCTGGTCGCTCATTATCTGTTCGCGATCCCGCTCAGAGCCGCCGTGCTGATCGGCCCGGCTTTGGCGCTGTCGTCGACGGCCTTCGTTTTGCAATTGCTGACGGAGCACAAAATGCTCACGTCTGAGCCGGGGCGTGCGTCCATCGCCATCTTGTTGCTGCAAGATTTGGCGGTGGTTCCGTTGCTGGCGTTGGTGTCGTTGCTTTCGGTGCCGGAACTGACCTTGGCCGAAGATCTGTTCATCGCCCTGGGCGAAGCGGCGCTGATCATCGCCTTGGTTATTCTCGCCGGTCGCTACCTGTTGCAGCCGGTGCTGCACCGGGTCGCCAAAGCGAAAAATGCGGAAGTGTTCACCGCATCGGCGGTGTTGCTGGTGCTTGGCGCGGCGGTGTTGATGGAACACGTCGGCCTGTCCATGGCCATGGGTGCATTTTTGGCCGGACTGCTGATTGCGGATTCCTCTTTCCGCCATCAGGTCATTGCCGAAACCCAGCCGTTTCGCGGATTGTTGCTGGGGCTGTTCTTCATGTCGATGGGCATGACCTTGGATATTGGTCAATTCCTTCTTCAACCTGTCGTTATCCTTGGCTTGGTGGTGGCTTTGATTGTGCTTAAGGCCATTGTGATCTGGCCGTTGGCGCGGATGTTCGGGCTGAGCGGAAAAAATGCGCTGACGGCGGCGCTGTTGCTCGCCCAAAGTGGGGAATTCGCGCTGGTCGTGTTTACGGTGGCGCTTGGCGCAGGGCTGTTGGAGCCCGTGTTGTTCCAACAGCTTTTGTTGGTGGTTATTTTCAGCATGTTGGTGACACCGCTATTGGCCCGTTTGGCGCGCCACATCAAGTCATCGGGCGACACCGCACAGGGTACCGCACACGGGGGCACCACGGTGGACCGTGCGGGGGCTGAGGAAACCAACCATGCATCCGTGCTGATCATCGGTTTCGGACGGGTGGGCCATAAGATCGGCGACATCCTGACCGCGGCCAAGGTGCCGTTTTCGGCCATCGACAACAACTCGACCCTGGTCGCACGTGCCCATGGTCAAGGCTTGCCTGTGTTTTTCGGTGACGCCGAAAGGCCCGCGGTGTTGAAAGCCTTAGGCGCCGAAAAAGCGCGCATCGCCATCATCGCCCTGGACGATTATGAGGTGACGGAACAGCTTGTCGCCACCTTGCGCGACAACTTTCCCAACTTGACCGTGCTCGCACGGGGCCACAATCGGGCGCGGTGTGAAAAGCTAAAATCCCTTGGCGTCGATGTCGCCGTGTCGGAAACGCTGGAAACCAGCATCGAACTGGCGCGCGTGGCGTTGACGAGGGTCAGCACTGCGGATGACGATATCAATCAGTTCATCGAGGATTTTCGTCGCAGTTATAACGAACAATGAAAAAGACCGGATGCGCGCAAAGCTTAGTCGCGCAATTCCACAGGAAGATTGAAGTGCATGTTTTCTTCAATCCCGGTGAGGGTTTCGATGCGGGTGTCGCGCAGTTCACTTAAGCGATCCAGAACCCCTTGCACCAGGACTTCGGGGGCCGACGCACCCGCGGTCACGCCCACGGTGGCGATGCCGTCCAGCCACGCGGGATCCAAGCCATCGGCGTCGTCAATGAGGTGGCTGGGCACGTCGCAATCGGTGCCGATTTCACGTAAACGGTTTGAATTTGAGCTGTTTTTGCCGCCGATCACCAGCAAAAGATCTGCGCGTTGCTTACTGCACGCCAACTCGCGCACGGCTTGCTGGCGGTTTTGCGTGGCGTAGCAGATGTCTTTGAGGTCCGGGCCTTGAATGGCGGGGAAACGCGCCATAAGCGCATCGATGATCGAGCGCGTATCGTCGACGCTCAACGTCGTTTGCGTGACGTAGGCGAGCGGCGTGTCGGGTGCGATGTCGAGCTTATCGACGTCGTCCACCGTGGCGACCAGATGGGTTTGGCCGTGAATGCGCCCCAGCGTGCCTTCGACCTCTGGGTGGCCCTTGTGACCGATGAGGATGACGTGTTCGCCTTTTTCGGCGTGGTTTTGGCCTTGGCGGTGGACCTTGGTCACCAATGGGCAGGCGGCATCGATATAGGGCAGGGCGCGGCGTTTGGCTTCATCCTCGACCGCGTCGGACACGCCGTGGGCGCTGAAAATGGTGTGCGCGCCGTCGGGCACCTCGTCCAGTTCCTTGACAAAGATCGCGCCCAGGCTTTTCAATTCATCGACGACGAATTTATTGTGCACGATTTCATGGCGGACATAGACCGGTGCGCCGTACTTCACCAAGGCTTGTTTGACGATGGCGATGGCGCGGTCCACACCGGCGCAAAATCCGCGCGGCTGGGCTAAAATGACGCGAAGGGGGGCGCTCATGGGTTTTCCATTGTTGTTGTGAGCCAAGCTTAAACGGCTTCGGCGGACCTGAAAAGAGGCCTCATAGCCAAAGCTTTCAGATTGTAACCGATCATATAGGCTGGCGTAACCCTATGATTAGTATGGTAATTCCTTGGTTCTTGCCTGTGTGGCGACGCGGGTAACCCTTGACTGCGCTTGGGTATTGTGTGAATATTACCTCAATCGGTGCCCGTAAGGGGCTGGTTGCGTTTGTGTGTGGCATGAGGCCAAAAACCAAGAGGTAAGCACAAACGGCGGTCCGGCCTGCAAAGGCGGATCGGGCTTGTCAGGGCTTTTGATGCAGCCGGGAGGAGCCAACTGAGGAAGTTGGTTGCCGAAGACCCAGTTGCCATCCAATTGCCATTTTGTCCGTCTTATATGGGCAGTGACAAGTTTGTCGGGACTATTGCTTCGATTGGAGGGTAGCCATGTTGACGATTGATGTGCTGGTTGGATTTCATCCAACATACTTTTTGGCACCTATTTTGGCTTTGGCCGCGTCGGTTTCTTTGGCGCACTTCCTTTCTTTGCAAACAGATCTCAAGCCTGTGCGGGTGCGTATTTCTAAACGCGCCATTCACTAGCGTTGATTTCGAACGTCTTGACGATAAGTCATCGTTTTGATTTGGGAGTATAACTCGCCATGACTGCACGTAATCTACCGACCTCCGTCGCCGAAAACGGCCTCGCGCGCTATTTCAAAGAAGCGTGGACTTATCCCGTTCTGGAAGCCAAGCAAGAACGCACCTTGGCCGAGCGCTGGCGCGATGAGGGGGATGTTGACGCCGCACACTCTTTGGTGACGTCACACCTGCGCTTGGTGGTGAAAATCGCCATGGGCTATCGCGGTTACGGCCTGCCGGTCGCCGATTTGGTGTCTGAAGGCAACATCGGCTTGATGAAGGCGGTCAAGAAATTCGAACCCGAACGCGGCTTTCGCTTGTCCACCTACGCCATGTGGTGGATCAAAGCGGCGATCACGGAATACGTCCTGCGCTCTTGGTCCATGGTTAAAATGGGCACGGTCGCGGCACAGAAGAAACTGTTCTTCAGCCTGCGCCGTCACAAGCAGCGCCTCGGCATTCAAGACACCGGCGAGCTCAACCCCGATCAGGCCAAGCGCCTGTCCGAAGAGTTGAACGTCAAGGCCGACGAAATCGTCAATATGAACCGCCGTCTTGCGTCTAAGGACTTGAGCCTCAACGCGCCGGTCGGCCAGGACGAAGGCTCATCGGTCGAATTCCAAGATCAACTGGAATACGAAGGCGCCTCGCCTGAAGAGCTGCTCGGCGACGGGGAAGTGCGCGGCTTGCGCCATGAAATGCTGCAAAGCGCGATTGAAAACCTGGACGTGCGCGAGCAGCACATCTTCATCGAACGCCGTCTTAAAGACAATCCGGTGACGCTGGAAGAGCTGGGCCAACATTACGGCATTTCACGCGAACGCGTGCGCCAGTTGGAAGCACGCGCCTTTGAAAAGGTGCAAAAGGCGATGACCGCAGAAATGAGCGGGCGTGAACAGGCCGCCGAAGACGCCCTGGTGGCGGACGCAGCGTTCGCGGGCTAAGCCGTTTTCGTTCATTTGTCTTGGATTTAGAAAGCCATGACGCGATAATCGCGTCATGGCTTTTTCATCGTCGGTCCGAGAACCCCACATACCAGAGCTCCGCGCCCCGATTGTTTTGTTTTGCGATTTCGGTTTGCCTTCACCGGGCAGATGAAAGGCCGCATCATGCAAGTGTTGGGCGAGCGGGCTGCTCACCATCCGATCATCGATCTCTTTCACGATGTGCCCGCACACGATGTGAAGGCGGGCTCGGTGCTGTTGGCGGCCCATGCCGCCGACTATCCACCGGGCAGCGTGTTTGTGTGCGTGGTCGACCCGGGCGTCGGCTCCAAGGCGCGCAAGCCCGGCGCGGTGTTCGCGGGCGGGCGCTGGTTCGTCGGTCCTTTGAACGGCTTGTTCGAACATGTTTTGCGCCGCTGGCCGGAAAGTGACGGCCAAGGTGACGCGAAGGCTTTTGAAATCACCTGGCAGCCGACGCATTTGTCGGCGAGCTTTCACGGTCGCGATCTGTTCGCGCCCATCGCCGCGAAGCTTGCGCTGGCGGGTTTGCAAACGGAGGGACTGGTCGAACTGGATTTGCACACGGTGCGCCATCCAGAGTTCGCCGATGACGTGGCCGAGGTGATCTATGTCGATGATTTTGGCAATATGTTCACCGGTGTGCGGTGGATAAGTCTTGGCGATGAGGACCAAATTGAGGTCCTGGGATGGGTTTTACCCCGCGCAAGGACGTTTTCCGACGTCGAGGCGGGTACGCTGTTTATCTATCAAAACGCCGTCGGACTGGTGGAAATCGCCGCCAATTTGGCAAATGCGCAGAAAATCCTGGATATTGGTCCCGGAACGCGCTTAATAATCAACAAGGTGTGATGTCGATCACTTTCTTTTCCGACTGAAAATGCGTTACTATTCAGTCGGCTGGCCCGAATCGATGAGCACCTGGCCCGATATCAAATCGGGGGGGACTTGTGGGCGCCGCAAACGAATTTGTGCTACGGGGATCCGAATGGCTTTGAAGGTCAAGTTTTGGGGCGTGCGAGGGAGCATCGCATGTCCTTCGGCCAACCACATCAAGTACGGCGGGAATACCAGCTGTCTTGAAATAAAAGTTGGTGACCGTCGTCTGGTTTTGGACGCCGGTACGGGTATTCGTGGCTTGGGGAAAACGTTCCTCAAAGACGATATCAGTCAAATTCATATCTTGCTGACCCACACCCATTGGGATCACATCAACGGCTTCCCGTTTTTCGTACCAGCGTACGACCCGCGTCGCTCTGTGCACATTATGGCCGGGCACCTGCGCGGCGGTGAGGGCATTCAGAACGTCCTCGCGGCGCAAATGGACAACCCGATGTTTCCGGTGCCGCTGTCGGCGATGCAGGCCAAAATGCGCTTTGAAGATTTTGAGGCCGGCATGTCGTTCAACATTTACGACGACGTGCACGTGCGCACCGCACCGCTGAACCACCCCAACGGCGCGACCGGCTACCGGATCGAACATGCAGGCCATGCGATTTGTTATGTGTCCGATACCGAACACGTGCCAGGCAAAATGGATCAAAACATCCTCGGCCTCATCGAAGGCGCGGACTTGGTCATTTATGACAGCACCTACACCGAAGAGGAATTCCCCACCAAAATCGGCTGGGGCCATTCGACCTGGAACGAAGGCGTCAAGTTGTGCCGCGCAGCCGGTGCAAAATCCTTGGCGATCTTCCACCACGACCCTGAACATGAAGACCTCTTCATGGATAAGCTGGGCGAAGAGGCCAAAAAGGAATGGAGCGGAACCTTTGTCGCTCGTGAAGGTATGGAGCTCAGCTACGGCGACGAATAGCTTCCTCTTGCACTGAAAATACTAAAAAGCCGCCTCCTATTCACACCATGTGATTTGCGAGGCGGCTTTTTGATGGGCTCTGCGGTGCTTATTGTGCGTTGAGGTCTTGCTGAAGCTGCTGCTCCGCTTTGGTTTCGTCTTCGGCGGCCTTGACGCGTTCTTGGATGGCGTCTTGTCGAGCTTTGTCCTCAAGGCGGCGCTTGCGCTCTTCTGCGGCCAAACGTGCTTCGAGTAAGATATCGACGAATTCTTCTTTTTGCTTGTTGTCCATCGGCACCAGACGCACGATCACGCGGCGGTTCTTGGCCTGATTGAGCTTGATGGGGTTGCCGTCGATGTCGCGGTTGGGCACCTTGGGATGTGAATCCCCAAACCCTGAGACCTTAAGTTGGAAGCGGTGCACGCCGTTTCCCTGCATGACCCGCACCACTGCAGCGGCGCGATCGGATGAAAGCTCCCAGTTGCTGGGGAACTGCGGCGTATTGATGGGGTCATCGTCGGTGTGGCCTTCGACTTCGATCAAGAAGTATTTGTATTCTTCCTTGATCAGAACCTTGCCCCATTCGGCGATCAAGGGGATGGCTTCTTCCTTGATTTGGGCGGTGCCGGGTTTGAAAAAGCCCGCGTTGGCCATTTCGATGGTCACGCCGCGGCTGTCTTTTTGAACCTCGACCATTTGCTCCATGCCGATTTGAAAGACGATTTCTTCGATCTTTGTTTTGACTTCCGAGGAGGAGGTTTCTTTCGCCGCGCCCATGCCGATTTCTTGCTGAATGCCCGCCATCACTTCTTCGAACAGCGGCAAGTCGATCTTGGAAAACGACACCAACATCACGAAAAAAGCCATCAGAAGGGTGATGGCATCCGCATACGTCGTGAGCCATTCTTCGTCATCGGGCTCTTCGGTGAGGGGCGGTGGTGGGGGCAAGATGCCTTCTCCGTCGTTCGTATTAACAGGTGCGCGTGTTTATTTTTTGCGCGCCTTGTCGATGTTGAAGTGGATCGCCGGGTCGAGGTAACTGTTCATCTTGTCTTGGATGTAGCGGGGGCTTTTGCGGTCCGCCATCAAGATCAGACCTTCGGCGACCAGGTAGTTGCGAAAGCGCACGATCTGTTCGCGCTGCATGATTTTGTTGGCCGCGGGGATATAGACCAGGCGCGCGAACAACACGCCATACAGGGTGGTGATCAACGCCAAAGCCAAGCCCGGACCAAGCGCAGTCGGGTCGGCACCCATTTTGTCGAGCATGATGACCAAACCGATCAGCGTACCGATCATGCCGAACGCCGGTGAGGTCGAGGCCATGAAACGCAGAATGTGCACTTGCACCGTGTTGCGCCCGAAGGTGGTTTCGATGAGGTTGGTCATGATGTCGCGCACTTCATCGCCGGAATAGCCGCTGACCACCATCTCGATGCCAAACTTAAGAAATTTGTCGCCTCTGACGGCTTTGGAGGCTTCGGATTCCAGTGCGGGTGGGCCGCCTTTTTGCACGATGTAGGCCCAGCGGATCATGCGTCCGACCTCAGCTTTAAGGATGTCGCGTCCAACCTTGGGCGTAAACAAGATGCGACCGATCAGTTTCAGCGACAAAATCACGTAGCGGGGCTCGTAGGAAACGAACGCCGCCGCCAAGGTGCCGCCGACGACCATGATGAAGCTGGTGACGCTCAAAAAGATGACGTAGTTATCGGTTTCCCAGACGATCGAGCCCAGGAACATGCCAAAGGCGATCAGCAGTGAGATGATTGTGGAAAAAGACACGCCCATTGGGCTCTACCCCTTTTAGTCCCGGCCATTCTGGCGGACCCCGCACCAAACATATACGGTGAACGTACACGTGAATGCGAGAATAACTCGTTAAGTTCTCAACTGCGCGAATCGCGCCCCTCAGCGGTCATCATATCCAATCTTTGCACAATGGGGAAATACCTCAGTGGTATCAGCGCTCACGGAAGGCTTCTTCTTTAAGTTTTAGGACCGGTTTGATCAGATAATCCATGACTGTTTTCTGCCCGGTGCGAATGTCCACGGTCGCTTCCATGCCGGGCATGATGGGTAAAAATCCTTGGGTTTGGCCAAGGAAAGACTTTTCCGGTTGCACCACGACGCGGAAATAGGGCATGCCATTTTCGTCGAGGCTGGTGTCGGCAGCCACCAAAATGACTTCGGCTTCAAGTCCGCCGTAACGGGCGAAGTCGTAGGTGGAAATTTTCACCAGCGCCTTTTGACCTTCGGCAACGTAACCGCGGTCGGTCGGGTTGAGGCGGCTTTCGATCACCAGGTTATCGCCGGTCGGTACGATTTCCATGATCGGCTCACCGGGCTGGACCACGTTGCCCTCGGCGGTGAACGCCAAGTTGATGATGACGCCATCGATGGGACTTTTGATCTCGGCGCGCACGCCTTGCTCGGTGGCTTTTTTCAACAGTTCGGAAATGCGGCCGATGGTTTGTTCGGTCTTGTTGAGTTCGTCTTGAGCCTCGCGACGAAAGCGGCTTTCGTCTTCTTGGACGCGCCGTTCAGATTCCGACACCGCCGCGCGGGCTCGCGGGATGCCGGCGCGGATCGAGCCCAATTCACCGTTCAGGGTTTCAACCTCCGCGCCCAGTTGCAGGTGATCGACGCGCGACGTCAGGCCGTCTTTCAACAAGTCTTCGGAAATTTTAAACCGTTCGCGCGCACTGGCGAGATTGTTGGTGGTGGCGCGCAACCGCGCTTCCAGCTCTTGGACCTCAAGTTTGCGCTGCTTGACCAGTTCTTGCATGACCGCAAGGCCCGCAGCCAGCTGGCGTTTGCGGGCATCGAAAGCTTGGCGTTGGGCCAACGCTTGATCGGTGACGCGGGCGGCGACCTCGGCGGGGAAGTCGGGGGTTTCCAGACCGGTCGATTCCGCAGCCAGCCGTGCGCGGGTCAGCAGTTCACTATCCAGGCGCACCTGAAGCTCTTGCAGGTTCGCGCCACCGGAACCCAAATCCAGTTGCATCAGCGTTTGGCCCGCCCGCACGATTTGACCTTCCTTGATAAATAAGTCCTGGACGATGCCGCCTTCCAAGTGCTGGATGACCTTGGATTTGCCAAGTGGGATCACTTCGCCGGGGGCCACAGAAACCTCGTCCAGTTTGGAGAAATTCGACCATATCAGTCCGAAAACGATCAGCGCCATCACCGGCCAAGCGGCGTTGCGCCACGTCGGCACCGGGTGCTCGGTCAGCAATTTTTCGAGTGGGTTGGCTTCAATCGCCTCTGACATGTCTTATTCCCCAGCCGTTCCCTTGGAACGCAAGTTCGGCGTGGACCGTGCCCGCGCGCCTGCGCCGCGACCCTTGATATCACTACGCAGCGACGTCAATGAGCCATTGCCCTCAGCCCAATCTTTCAAAATGGATTGCGTTGTGGGACGCAACGTTGCCCCGGCTTTGATGTTGGGGTGCGGCTTACTCGCGGCGTCCTTGATCTGTTTGGGGGCGTCTAAATTTGGCAGGGCTCTGACCAGCCTTGGCCCGCGTATGATCGGTGTGGCGGCGGATGCGTCTAGCGGGGTCGGCTGCGCAGTGGATTGTGTTGTGGGCTGCGCTTTTACGGGACGCTTGTGCGCGCGTTCCTTGCCGCGCAACTGAATGGCGGTGTTTGCTTTTGGTTGCGCGGGGCGTACGTGCGGTGTTGCTTTGGGCATCGTCTTGTTTGCTGACGCGGACGTGCGCAACGTTGCCCCGGCAGCGGGCTTGACGCCTTTGAGCGAGATTGCCGAGGCTTCTTGGCGTGCGCGCAAACTGGGTATGGTGCGCGGCGATGCTTTGGGCTTGTGTGTAGAGCGGCTTTGCGCTTTCGGGCCTGATTGAGCACTTGCGCTTGCCTTGGGCCGTGCCGCGCTGGCCAGGGCCTGGACGCGCGCCAAAGAGGGCGTTTTACCGCGTGGGGTCGCCGCCGCCTTGACACGCGGCTTGGCGGCTTTCGCTTGCGCCCGAGCTGGCACCTGGGTTGGCGCGCCGGGGATGGCCCCATTTTCGGTCAGCTTTTGCAGCGGCGTCGCGGACGCCGACTGAATTGATGGATGGACCGATGGGTGACCCGCTGGATGTCCCGGGGCCTGGGGCTGTGGTTTTGCGCTCAGTCCGGCGGGAAGCCCTTTGTCGCCACCTGTCGGTGTCTTCGGCGCGGGACCACCTTTGGGTTTGGTTGGCGGTTTGCTGGGTGCGGGGCCGTCGTCTTTGGGCGGTGGCGCCTTGCCGCCGAACAAGCGCGGCAGAACTTCGCGTGCGGGTCCCGCCAGCGCCAGCTTGCCGCGGTCCAAGGCGTAAAGGTAGTCGCATGCCGACAGCAGCGTCGGGCTGTGGCTGACCATGATCACGGTGCGGGTCTTGGCGATTTCGACTAGGGTGTTTTTCAGCTCGGTTTCGGCGTGACGGTCAAGGCTGGATGAGGGCTCATCCAAAAGCACCACCGGCGGATTGCCGACCAGCGCGCGGGCGATGGCGATGCGTTGGCGTTGGCCGCCCGACAAGCGGCCACCGGCCTCGCCGATTTCCGTCGCGTAACCGTCGGGCAAATCGATGATGAACTCATGCACACCGGCTTCGGTGGAGGCATTGATAACCTCTTCGTCCGATGCGGCGGGCATGCGCGACGTGATGTTGTCGCGAACGGTGCCCGCGAACAGCACGCTTTCTTGGGGCACATACCCCAGCCAATCGGCCAGCTCAGAACGGGTGAACTGCGCCATGTCGGCGCCATCCAAGGTGACGCGGCCTTTTTGTGGCTGGTAGAGGCCCTGAATGATTTTCAACAGCGTGGTTTTGCCTGAACCGTTGCGCCCCACCAGCGCGTGAACGCCGCCGGGTTCGATATCGACGGTGATGCCCGATACCACCGGGGCTTGCTCCTCGCTGTAGGCGAAGAACACGTTTTCGATGCTCAGCGCGCCCTTGGGTTTTTCCAATTGAACTTCGCTGACTTCACGCTCGGTGCTTTGCAGGAACACCGTGCCCAACCGTTCGGTCGCTTGGTTGAAACCGGAATACATGCGCCACGTGCCGACCAGTTGGTTCAACGGTCCCATGATGCGCCCCGACAGCATGTTGGTGGCGATCAATGCGCCAATGGTAAGCTTTTGGTCGATGATCGCCAACGCGCCGACGGTGGTCAGCACCAACGATGTGATCAGGCCCAGCGATGCGCCGAGGTTTGAAAAGCCATCGGTTTTGGAACCGCGGTCGATGGCGCTTTCGATGTTTTCGGCATGTTTTTCTTCCCACACCGGTTCCATCGAACGATCCAGCCCCAAGGCCTTGATGGTGGTGCGCCCGGCGATCATTTCACCCACCAAGGAATCACGGGTTTGGGTCGATTTGCGTTCTTGGCCGCTGGCGTCCGACATGACGTTGGACGAACGCCACGCCACGAACATGAATACCGGCAGCATCACCAGCAACACCCACGCAACGGGGGCGGCGATCACAAAGATGAGGATGAGAAACAGAATGGCGAACGGTAAATCCGCGACCAGCAAGGCTGTGGAGCCGGATAACGTGTTGCGCACCACATCCACATCGCGAAACAGCGACGACCAGTAGGCCGACGGCTGAGCCTCAAGGTTTTGCAGCGGCATACGCATGATTTTGCGAAACAGCTGGCGGCCCAGCTTGACATCGACGCGCAGAGCGACCGTTTGCAAGATACGCGCACGCGATTGACGCAAAACATAATCGAAGGCGATGACCAAAAACATGCCCACGACCAGCCCTTGCAAGGTGCTGATTCCGTTGTTGTTCACCACGCGGTTATACACCTGCATGGTGAAGACCGGCACGGCCAGCGCCAGCAAGTTGACGAAAAAAGACATCGCCACGACTTCACGGAAGACGGGTGTCAACGGTTTCAAGAAAGGTCTTAGCCAACTTTTGGCCGACGGTTCGGTCGACGGATCCAATTCGGTTTCTCCGATCAAGCGCTTGGAATCATAGCCTTATTCTGGGCTGCCTGCCTGCGCGCGGACCTTTATGGGGCAAAGCAAACGTCTGCAATCATCATCATAGAATCGGGTTAACACCGGGTAAAGAAAAACTATAATTTGCAATCATTATTTTTATGAGATTCCAACGGCTTCTGCGAAGAGTCTGTCTGTTGGCTTTATCATAATGGCGTAACCGTAAGGCTGTCTGGGACCGTGATGTGCCTTGATCTTGGATATGGGCTGTATTGGGGAAAAGTCACGGCAATTTCCCTTGACCTGATGCATGGGGAAATTGTCTAGTTAAGACAAGATCATAGCGAGGTCATCGTGAAGACGTTTTTGGGGAGAGGAAAACTCACACCGCGTGGTGGAGTTTTTGAGGGCACAATTTTATGAAATCGTTTTTCAAAAAGGCGTTCAGTTTTGAACGCATGGTAGGTTTCGCAATGCTGATCGCGTTGCTGGCGCTGTCACGACTGGACCCGTATCCGGTCGAATTCCTGCGCGAGAAGAGCTTCGACATCTATCAGAAAATCAAACCCCGCCCTCTGCCCAAGCCCGAAGACCGTCTTGTCGCCATCATCGACATCGATGAACGCAGCCTGCGTGAAGTCGGCCAAATGCCGTGGTCGCGCAAAACCATGGCGCAGTTGGTCGCGAGCCTGCACAACTATGGTGTCGGGGTGACCGCTTTCGATATCGTGTTCGCGGAACCCGACAGGATGAACCCCAAAGGCGTGGTTGATGCTTTGGTCGGTATTGACGATGACGTGCGCGACAAAATCTTGAAACTGGAAAGCAATGACGAGATTTTTGGCCGCATGGTGTCTCAGGCCAACGTGGTGTTGGGCCAAGCAGGGTATTGGGATCTTCTGCCCAACAATGCGGGTGAACCGTTCCGGAAATCCATCGCCGTTCGTAAGTTATCGAAGGGTACGCCCGAACCGACCGAGTTTCTGACCAGCGTTCCGACCTTGATCCGCAACTTGCCGGTTTTGGAAAAAAGCACCAAGGGCGTGGGCATGTTCTCGCTCAACCCATCCATCGACGGGATCATTCGTCAAGTTCCATTGGTTACCAAACATGACGGGCACCTCTATCCGGCATTGTCGATCGAGGCCATTCGCGTCGGCTTTGGGGTTTCGACCTTGATGGCGGAGGTCAATCCTTTTGGCATCAGCGCCATTGGCGTCGCGCCTAAAAGTAAGGTCAAACCCAAGGGCTTAAAAATTCCCACCAATGAAAAGGGCATGGTCCGGCCTTATTTTGCGCCGCATGATCAGCGCATGTATGTGTCCGCCTCGGATGTCTTGAACGGCACTGCGGATAAATCCAAGATCGCCGGTAAAATTGCCTTTATCGGCACCTCTGCCGTGGGACTGTTGGATATTCGTTCAACGCCGATCGACCCCATCATTCCCGGCGTCGAGGTCCACGCCCAGGTGGTTGAAAACGCCTTGGCGATTGACCGCGATTTGGGCGCGGTGGTGTCGGCTGACTGGTTTCTTAAACGTCCGAAACTGACCAAAGGCGGGGAGTTGATCCTGGTCGCCCTGGGTGGCCTGTTGATGATCGTCATCGCGCCGATGATTGGCGCAACGCGTTCATTGGTCGTGTTTTTGGTGTTGTCGGCAAGCGCCGTCGGCGGGTCGTGGTATCTGTTCGCCGAGCAACGGGTGTTGCTGGATGCGACCTTTGCGGTGATTTCGACGTTCTTGCTGTATTCGACGCTGACTTACATGAGCTTCACCCGTGAAGAAGCCGCCAAGCGCCAGACCCGCGATGCGTTCTCCAAATATCTGTCGCCGGACATGGTTAACGTGGTGGCGGAAAACCCCGACCAGCTGAAACTGGGTGGGCAAAAACGTGACATGACGTTGCTGTTTTGCGATGTGCGCGGCTTCACCACCATTTCTGAACAGTTCGATGCCGAAGGTCTGACCAAACTGATCAATAAGCTTTTGACGCCGCTCACCAACGTGATTTTGGCGCGCAAGGGCACGGTCGACAAATACATGGGCGATTGCATCATGGCGTTCTGGAACGCGCCCTTGGACGATGCCGAGCACGCCAAGCACGGCTGTATATCGGCGCTGAAGATGCTCGAAGAAATGGCCCCGCTGAACGAACGCCTGGAACAAGAAGCCATAGAAGAGGGCCGCAAGCACATTCCGCTGAAGGTCGGCTTGGGCCTGAACTCCGGCGAATGCGTGGTCGGCAACATGGGCTCCGATCAACGTTTCGATTATTCGGTTTTGGGCGACACCGTGAACTTGGCCTCGCGCTTGGAAGGGCAGTCCAAAACCTATGGCGTGCGCATCGTTTTGGGCAACAGCACGCACGATCAAGTGCCGACCATGGCGACCATCGAACTGGATCTGATCAAGGTGAAGGGCAAGACCGAAGCGGTGCGCATCTTTGCCCTTCTGGGCGATGATGAACTGGCCCAGCAGCCCGGTTTTCAGGCCTTTAAAGCGAAGATCGACGAATTGCTGGCCAAGTACCGCAGTCAAGACTGGGCTGGTGCCAAAGCCACTTGCGATGAAGCGCGCGCAACGCACGCACCGTTCGATATCGACGATACGTTCTTCGATCTGTACAACGAGCGTATCGCGGATGGTGAAGCCAACCCGCCAGGCGAAGATTGGGACGGCGTGTTCACCGCGACGACGAAGTAATCCTAGCTATCCGTGGGTAGGCTGGGGGACAAGTCTTTCCAGATCTTACTGACACCGTCCGTGGGCGAAAACTGACTTTCAAAGCCGAGGTCGTGGGCAAAGGCGAGCATGTTGTGATTGCCCGCCATGACCTCGCCGATGATGCGTTGGACGCCGCGGTGTTCAAGGTAGTGAAACATCTTTTGCATCATCGCCCAACCGAGCCCTTGGTGCTTGTCTTCACTGCGCACAACGATGGCGAATTCGGCCTTATCTCCACCGGGGAGGATGGCTGTGCGCACAACGCCGAGCGTTTGCGTGCTGCCGTCGGGCTTCGACTGCGTGGCGATAAACGCCATTTCCGTGTCGTAGTCGATGCAGGTGAAACGGCTAATTTCGGCGTGCCCCATGTCCTTGATGGTGGCGAAAAATCGCCAGCGTGAATCCTCGCGGCTCAGGTGGTGTAAAAGATCGAGATGATCGGCTTCATCGTTGGGGCGGATGGGGCGTAGCGTGACCACGCAGCCCGAAGGAAGAGCGATTTCTTCTTCAAGTTCGGTCGGGTATGGCGCCGACGTTGAATTCTGTCCTGAGCCCGTGTTGATCATGGCTTTAGGCCGATGCGACGATCTGTTCCACGTCGGCCGCAAACGTCACCGGGTCGATGGGCTTTTCGATAAAGCCATCCGCGCCGCATGCGCGGGCTTTGTCTTTCCACAGCTTGTCGATGCGCGCCGAGATCAAGATGATCTTCATGCCCGACAGGCGTGCGTTGGCTTTGACCAATTCACACAGTTCCAGGCCGGTCAGTTCCGCCATCACCAAATCGGTGATCAGAAGGTCGGGCGGGTCGCTTTTCAACGTCGGGACAATGGGCGCGCCGGCGGGTGAGGCGACGACCTCATGGCCGGCGTTTTGAAGCGATAGATACATGATCTCGATGAGATCCGGGTCGTCATCGACAAGTACGATCTTCATGGACTTCACTCCCCGCCAAAGCACATGGCAATTAGAGCACATCACAAATTGGACACGTCTTATATTTATATGTGGGTTCCGTTATCCGGAACGCCATGATCTTATTTGGATTTCATCACCCACACGCCTTGCCAGTCTTTGGGATCGTCGATCTTCAACTGTTCGCAGCGACCTATGTAGGTGTTGGACAATTCGTCATTGGGATTGGCTTTGAGCACGTCCTTGAACGATGTGATGGCCTTGTCCCAATTTCCCGCGTGGTAGTGTTTGCGGCCTTCACCGAAATAGTTGACCCCGTCCATCAGGTTGGGGAAAGTTTCGTCGGTGTGATAATCGAGCACTTCGAACACCCGAACCGGCTTGGTCTTGCCTTTGACGATCACGTCGTCGATGTCGCGGATGCGATACGTGCCTTTGAGTTTGGCATAGGTGAATTCGGAAATCAAAAGGTGCGCGTGGTACTGCTTGCAGGCGCTTTCTAAGCGTGCGGCGAGGTTCACGCCGTCGCCGATCATGGTGTAGTCCATGCGTTTAGGCGAACCGATGTTGCCCGACACCACGTTGTCGGTGTTCAGCCCCAAGCCGTGGTCGATCTTCATTTCACCGCGTGCTTCGCGTTCGATGTTCCATTCGTTGAGGCTGGTGATCATCTTGATCGCGGCGCGCATGGCGCGGTCTTCGTCGTCGCCGTGGGCCACCGGAATGCCGAACCCGGCCATGATGGCGTCGCCGATGAATTTATCGAGCATGCCGCCTTCTTCGGTGATGCAATCGACCATGATGGTGAAGTATTCGTTGAGCAACGCCACCGTGCCTTGCGGGCCCAGCTTTTCGGTGATGGTGGTGAACGAACGAATATCGGAAAACAGCACCGTGGCGTCAGCGCTGCGCCCGCCGAGGAAGTCGTCGCCTTGGCCACCTTCCATCAACTGATCGGCAAGACCCGGATCCATGTAGCGGCTCATGGTCGACTTCATGCGTTTTTCCGATGAGATGTCTTCGATCATCACCATCGAGCCGAGCTTTTCGCCCTCGCTGGAAATCAGCGGTAGGGTGGTGACATTGGCCGACGTCGGCTCATCGCCGAACATCAGTTCCGCGTCCATCGAGATGTCGGGGATCTGGCTTTCATCGACCTTTTTAATTTTATTGATCACCCATTCGTTGGCGCCGGTGAAGAATTCTTCCGCCGTTTTGCCGATCACGTCATCGTCGCCTTCCAGCTTCATGATGCGATGGCCAGAACGATTGCAGGTGACGATTTTTCCGTCTTCGTCGGTGGTGACCACAGCGTTGGACATACTTTCCAGCATGCTCTCGTTGTAGTTCTTCATGTTCTGCACATCACTGAACAGCTTGGCGTTTTCCAGGCCGATGGAAATCTGCGCGGTGAACGCCTTGAGACGCTGTTCGTCTTCGTCGGAAAACGGTCCACCCTTTTTGTTCAGCACCTGGGTGACGCCGATGCACTTGCCTTCTTTGT